>ERZ808054.16-NODE-16-length-243928-cov-6.839160_pt1 | contig 243928 bp, 218 predicted proteins | sample MGYA00380201_ERZ808054 | MGnify/ENA primary metagenome ERZ808054 (study PRJEB31490, sample SAMN06133419) | mouse gut metagenome | isolation source: Z5_2 | host: mice | place: China: Chengdu | collected 2015-05 ...
GCGAGAAAGATTGCGGTTGCCCACCTAGCATTGGCTAGGAGTCAAAATACAGGAGCCGGCGTTTCGGGGATACACAAATGAAGCAAAGCAGCCTTAACGGGCTGCTTTTGTGGTGCGTTTTTTCAGTTCTATCTGTTTGTCTGCTAAGCATAAAAGGTAAAAAATGAGGAGGAATGAAAAATACTCTATCTAAAAGGATTTTCCAAGAAGCTGTTCATTGTACTTGTATGGGTTCTGATCGTTGTCGGCATGTATCGATGTAGTACATATTTATCCGATTTCGAGGAGGAAACAGCGGAGAAAGAGGAGAAGGACTATACTGAAAAAAAGGAAGAGGAGACGAACGAAAACGAAACCAATCAAGAGAAAATACAGCTTGACGATAAGGTCCGGGTTCTAATCATGAATGAGGGATATCGGAGTATTTATCATACTGAAGTGTGTATTATATGTGATGAGGGGATGCTGATTGACCAAAATGGTAAACTTTTAGAATATCCAGCAAATTCAGAATATCTCTTAAACCGGATGGCATTTGAGGGCGAAGGACAAATCTGTATCACAGGAAAAAACGGCGGCAGACTGCAAATCAAAAATATCGGCAGAAATAGTTCGGCACAGTACAGGGGAACACTGGAATGCTATGCTGCGCCGGAGGGGATTGTCGTGGTTAATGAACTTCCTGTGGAGCAATATCTTTACAGCGTGGTTCCAAGTGAGATGCCATCCACATATCCTCAGGAGGCGCTAAAGGCACAGGCAGTCAGTGCGAGGACGTACACTTATTATCATAAAATGAGTTATGCCTATCCGAAATGGGAGGCACATATGGATGATAGTACAGCTTTTCAGGTCTATATGAACTGTGAGGAGACCCCAAGTGCTGTCCGTGCCGTAGATGAGACAAAAGATCAAGTGCTGACTTATGACGGGAATCTGGTCGAGAGTTTTTACTATTCTACTTCCAGCGGTTATAATGGCGGAGCCGGCGTGTGGAATGATACCGTGTCAGCGGCAGATGCGTATCTGATCGAATCGGGAGAGGAGCTGTACGCAGAGAACAGCGAGGAGGGAGAACAGGCATACCGCCAGTATATAGACAACGGAAATGAAGCAGATGTGGAATATCATGAGCCATGGTACCGCTGGGTGTATGACCGAAGTTTGGAGAAGGATTTGGCTAAAAAACTATTAGAGAAGCTTTATTCGCTGTCTCAGACACAGCCTCAGAAAGTGCGAATCCGCTCCAAATACTTGTCATCTGATCAATTGGTCAATGAAAAGGGCATACAGGATATCAGGATTTTAAACCGAAGGAAAAGCGGCATGGTAGCAGGAATCATGATTGAGACGGAGCATTTCAGGGTGAGCGTGATGACCCAGCATGTGATTCGACAGGCGCTTGGCTGTGCACAGGACGCAGTCACGAGGAAGGATGGAAGCAGCTACACGATGGGAGAGATACTTCCAAGTGCATATTTTTACATAGAAAAAAATTATGATAAGAATGGAGAAAAGGGGGATACTTTAGAGCAGATTATCATACATGGCGCGGGGTATGGGCATGGCTGTGGCATGTCCCAGAACGGCGCAAAGGGACTTGCGGAAAGAGGATTAACCGCAGCAGAGATATTGGCATATTATTATAATGGAGAGATTAAGGCTGTCAGTTCGTTGTATGAGACAGCCGATTGATGCACACAAGCGTGGGTGCCTTGCGCGTGATGTGGCGAGAAGGAGCTGGCCGGAATGTCTATCTACACGAAATTATACGGCTTACAGAAGCAGATACGCAGAACCTTTCAGGAGGCGGAGGTGGGAACCTACGCTTCTGGTGCTGCGTTCTTTTTGTTCCTGTCTGTGATACCGATGGTACTCATTGTCAGCGGAATGCTGCCGCATGATGTCATGAGCAAAAAGAATATGGTCAGCATCTCACAGGCGGTAATCCCAGAAAAAATATACAGCTTTCTGCTTGGCATAGTAGACAGCTACCACGGCAATAATCTGACACTACTGTCAGTTTCCGCGCTTGTGGTACTATGGTCGGCGTCAAAGGGGGTATTGGCGCTGATTCGGGGATTGAATCATATCTATGAGGTGGGGGAGACAAGGGGATATCTTCGCCTGCGGCTGAAAGCATCGTTTTATACGATTTTTCTGCTGCTTGCCATACTGCTTTCTGCTGGTGTGCTGGTCTTTGGAAACACACTTGCGGATTGGCTGATTCCCGACAAAGGTCTGGCGGCGCAATTGTGGCATCTTTTTGGCTGGCTGCGTCATGTGTTTGTGGCGGGAATGATCTCTGTAGTTTTTTGTACAATGTACAGCCTGCTGCCAAACAACCATATGCCATGGCGGGAGCATTATCCGGGAGCGGTAGTGACTTCTGTATTCTGGACGCTTTACTCCTTTGGGTTCTCTGTCTATATTGATTATTTTGGTGGATTTTCCATGTACGGGAGCCTTACAAGTATTGTGATTGTGATGATCTGGCTGTATTTTTGCATGTATATTTTTTTCTGTGGCGCGCTGGTCAACAAGTGGCTTGTGGACGGGTATGTGGATGATTATATCTCACAGATTTTATAAAATTTTAATATGAAGAAAATAGCGGTATACTTTTACTTGTTTTTGCGGCAGATTTTGTATTTGAAAAGATGTTTGGAAAAAGCCTTGGATTAGGAACTTGATAAATTTTCCAGAGAATGCTATAATGCTAAAGTAAATTACAAAAGTACAGATACACAAAAAGGGGATAGTGTTATGGCAGCTTTATGGAAAGATGAGTACAGGGTAGGTATTGACAAAATTGATGAGCAGCACCGCCAGTTGTTTGATAAGATTGAACAACTGCTTGAGATTGCCAAGAGCGGTGACAAGAACAGTAACCAGCAGAAATGCATGGAGATTATTGATTTTCTGGTAGACTATACGGTTTTTCATTTTAACACGGAGGAGGCACTCCAGCGAGAGAAAAAGTATGTGAGCTATGCACAGCATATCAAGATCCATACAGATTTCAAGAATACAGTTCAGGCGTATAAGGAACTGCTGAACAGGGACTTCTCTGCAAAGTCGTTAAAGAGCTTTATCGGTACGATGCTCGCATGGCTGGTCAATCATGTCTGTGTCTGTGACCGGAAGATTGTGAGGAATCTGCCGCTACAGAATATAGAATCCTTTGCGAACACAGAAAGCTTTATTGAGAATGTGGCGCATAAGCTTCTCACAGAGATGTATGACATTCCAATCAAGAATGTAAAGAGCTGTATTTATAAAGGGAATGTGGAGGGCGCAGTCATTGTCAGGACAATTGCAGAAAGCGTCAATAAGCATTTGTTTTTATATGGAATGTCCAATGAGCTTGCTGGCGTCCTGTATAATAAAATCAGTGGCATGTCTCTGCCGCATTTAGATTTTATGGATGAGCTTGAGAGATCAGCGCTGATGGAAATTGGAAATATTATTACGACTTATGCTATGGGTGCAATTGATGAGAACGGTACTAGCGGCGTTCAGTTCAAAAGTGATTTGTATGTACATGAGTATAATGAGACAGATTACAATATTATCAACAGTGTTATTCTTGAGATTACAACGGATTGCGGCAAGATGGAGATCTTATACAGCAGACAAAAATAAAAAATTTGCTTGACAATTTTTCCATGATAACCTATGATAGATTTTAGATATTTTTTAACCATATAAGAAAATGCAATGAAGGTGTTATGTAGAGTCATAGTTTCTGTCAGAGATCGGAGGTCGCCGGCTGAAAGCCTCCCCAGTTCAAGTATGATTTCGAATTTCCCACCGGAGCAGCTTTTTTGAAGTTTTGTTTCAGTTTAATTTTTACAAAATGGTAGAAAAAGACGGAGTGACACCGTTACGTCTGTTGAGTGCCTATAGTATGTGTGCGTGCAATAGTTTTTGTTGGACACAGCAGGCAGATGAAGTATCTGTTTGATATAGGAATTTGGGTGGTACCGCGGTTTATTCGTCCCTTGTAGAGTTTTTCTACAGGGGACTTTTTGTATTATTGATTTACAAATTGAAGGTAAAGGAGAACGATGATGAAAGAGAGATTAGAGCAGATCAAGGCTGAGGCAATCCGCCAGATCAATGAGAGTGAGGCACTGGATAAATTAAATGACGTTCGTGTCAGTTTTCTGGGCAAGAAGGGAGAGCTCACAGCAGTGCTGAAGGGGATGAAGGACGTAGCACCGGAGGACAGACCCAAGGTAGGGCAGCTTGTGAATGAAGCGAGAGCTGAGATTGAGCGGGTGCTCGACGAGACGAAGTCCAACATGGAGAAAAAGCTTCGCGAGGCGCGGATGAAAGCAGAAGTGATTGACGTGACATTGCCTGCACAGAAAAACAGTGTGGGACACCGTCATCCCAACACGATTGCGCTCGAGGAGGTAGAGCGCATCTTTATCGGAATGGGATACGAGGTAGTGGAAGGTCCCGAGGTGGAGAAGGACTACTATAATTTCGAGGCGCTCAATATTCCGGCTGATCATCCGGCAAAGGATGAGCAGGATACCTTTTACATCAACAGTGACATTCTGCTCAGGACGCAGACTTCTGGCGTGCAGGTGCATGAGATGGAGAGAGGGAAGCTTCCGATACGAATGATCGCGCCGGGGCGTGTATTCCGGGCAGATGAAGTGGATGCGACACACTCTCCATCCTTCCACCAGATTGAGGGGCTTGTGATTGATAAGAATATCACCTTTGCAGATTTGAAAGGGACGCTTGCAGAGTTTGCAAAGGAGCTGTTCGGCGAGGAGACCAAGGTGAAGTTCAGACCACATCATTTCCCGTTCACAGAGCCGTCTGCCGAGATGGATGTGTCGTGCTTCAAGTGTGGCGGAAGCGGCTGTCGGTTCTGCAAGGGAGAGGGCTGGATAGAGATTTTAGGCTGCGGTATGGTTCATCCCAAGGTGTTGAAAATGTGCAATATTGACCCGGAGGAATATACAGGCTTTGCGTTTGGTGTGGGGCTTGAGAGAATTGCGCTTCTAAAGTATGAGATTGATGATATGCGGCTGCTATATGAAAATGACATCAGATTCTTAAAACAGTTCTAAGCAGTGATAATATGAAGAAAATGAATGGGAAATGACACACATGTCATAGATTGGAGGATAAAATGAACACACCATTATCGTGGATTAAGGCATACGTACCTGAGCTTTCCTGCGAGGATAAGGAATACTGTGATGCGATGACGCTCTCAGGGACAAAGGTAGAAGGTTTTGAGCGGCTTGACAAAAATCTTGAGAAGATTGTAGTGGGACATATTGAGAAAATAGAGCGTCACCCGGATGCAGATAAGCTCATCATCTGTCAAGTTAATGTAGGGTCAGAGACAGTACAGATTGTGACAGGTGCGCAGAATCTCAAGGAAGGAGATTTTGTTCCCACTGTACTTGACGGCGGCAGGGTAGCAGGAGGACATGATGGTGGTCCGCTCCCGGAAAACGGCATTAAGATCAAGGCGGGCAAACTGCGCGGCGTTGAGTCAGCAGGAATGATGTGTGCGATTGAGGAACTTGGCTCTACCCGAGAGATGTACCCGGAGGCACCGGAGGATGGTGTGTATGTATTTCAGAAACCAGTGACACCTGGGGAGGATGCCATTGAGGCACTCGGACTGCATGACACCGTGGTAGAATACGAAGTGACATCTAACCGTGTGGATTGTTACAGTATCTTAGGAATTGCACGGGAGGCGGCAGCTACGTTCAGAAAGCCGTTTGTGCCGCCCGTTGTGGAGGTGAAAGGAAATGACGAGGATGTCAATCAGTTGATCTCTGTAGAAATAAAAGACAGCGATCTCTGCACACGGTTTTGTGCAAGAGTATGCAAAAATATCAAGATTGCGCCATCGCCAGAGTGGATGCAGCGTAGGCTTGCTGCCTGCGGGATTCGGCCGATCAATAACCTTGTTGATATCACAAACTATGTCATGATGGAGTACGGACAGCCGATGCATGCCTATGATTTGAACAATGTGGCAGGAAACAAGATTATCGTGCGGCGCGCAAAGGACGGCGATGTGTTCCAGACACTTGACGGGCAGGTGAGAAATCTTGATTCGGAGATGCTGATGATCTGTGACGCAGAGAAGGAAATCGGTCTTGCGGGGATTATGGGCGGTGAAAACTCAAAGATTACTGACGAGGTACAAACTGTGTTATTCGAGGCAGCTACGTTTAATGGTGCCAATATCAGAAAGTCTTCCAAGAGAGTAGGGCTGCGGACAGATGCATCAGGTATATTTGAGAAGGGACTAGACCCAAGAAACGCAGAGGCGGCGATCAACAGGGCATGTCAATTGATTGAAGAACTTGGATGTGGCGAGGTGGTCGGCGGTATTGTGGATGTGAAGGAGCCTTTTGCAGCGCTAAAGCAAATTCGGTTTGAGCCGGAGCGAATCAACAAATTTCTCGGTACAGAGATTTCAACGGAGGAAATGCTGGAGATCTTTGGCAGACTAGAGCTTGCATACGATCAGACTACAAACATGATCACAGCGCCGTCATTCCGGCAGGATATTGAGTGCTTTGCAGATATAGCTGAGGAAGTTGCCAGATTTTACGGATATGATAAGATTCCGACAACACTTCCGACCGGCGAGGCGACAACAGGCAAGCTGCCATTCAAATTAAGAGTTGAGGAGAAGGCGAGGGATATTGCTGAGTACTGTGGATTTTCACAGGGAATGTGTTATTCCTTCGAGAGTCCGAAGGTGTTTGACAAGCTTCTGATTCCTTCGGACAGTCCGCTGCGTCAGACCGTGACGATCGCCAATCCTTTGGGAGAGGATTTTTCGATTATGAGAACCATCTCTCTAAATGGAATCCTGACTTCTCTGGCGTCAAACTATAACCGCAGAAATAAGAATGTGCGTCTCTATGAGCTTGGGAATATTTATATTCCGAAAAGTATTCCAGTGACGGATTACCCAGACGAGCGGATGCAGTTCACACTCGGTATGTACGGTGAAGGCGATTTCTTTACGATGAAAGGCGTTGTGGAGGAATTTCTGGAGAGTGTCGGCATGACAAAGAAGATTACTTATGATCCAAATGCAGGTAAGACCTTTTTGCATCCGGGGCGTCAGGCATTGATTCTCTACAAGGAGACAGTAATAGGCTATCTGGGCGAGGTGCACCCGGAGGTTACAGACAACTATGACATTGATACAAAGGTGTATGTGGCAGTGCTGGATATGCCAGAAATTCTTCCATATGCTTCTTTTGACAGAAAGTATGAAGGAATTGCGAAGTATCCTGCCGTGTCGCGTGATATCAGTATGGTTGTGCCGAAAAATATCCTAGTGGGAGATCTTGAGAAGGTTATTGAGCAGCGCGGCGGAAAAATCCTTGAGGAGTATCAGTTGTTTGATATCTATGAGGGAAGCCAGATTAAGTCCGGTTTCAAGTCTGTAGCGTACTCGATTACATTTCGGGCGAAGGACAGGACACTCGAGGAGAGCGATGTATCAGGTGCGATGAAGAAAATCTTGAATGGATTGGAAGGGCTTGGCATCGAGCTTAGGGCGTAAATATGCAGAAGGAATTGTTCAAAAAAGACTTTTATTTCGACCTGCCGCCAGAATTGATTGCACAGGACCCGTTGGCGGACAGGTCAAGCTCGAGACTGCTGGTGCTGGACAAAGAGACAGGAACAATAGCGCATCGAGTTTTTACAGATATCGTGACGTATCTGCATGAGGGGGACTGTCTCGTGCTCAATAACACAAAGGTTATTCCAGCAAGACTCATGGGAACGAAGGCGCAGACAGGGGCAGCCATCGAGGTGCTCCTGCTCAAACGCCGAGAGAATGATATATGGGAGACGCTCGTAAAGCCCGGAAAAAAGGTCAAGAAGGGGACGGTTATCAATTTTGGCAGCGGTCTGCTCACCGGAACAGTCATTGATGTGGTCGATGAGGGCAACCGTCTGATACAATTTCACTATGAAGGAATCTTTGAGGAGGTGCTTGACAGGCTTGGAGAGATGCCGCTGCCGCCGTATATCACACATAAGCTTACGGACAAAAGCCGTTATCAGACAGTCTATGCGAAATACGATGGCTCAGCCGCAGCACCGACGGCTGGATTACACTTTACGGAGGAGTTGTTAAAAAGGGTTCAGGAAAAAGGAGTCAAAATAGCATATGTGACACTGCATGTCGGACTTGGTACGTTCCGCCCAGTCAAGGAGGAGAATCTGCTAAATCACCATATGCACTCAGAATTTTATCAAGTGACACAGGAGGCAGCAGATACGATCAACAGTACGAAACAGGCAGGCGGCAGGGTGATCTGTGTGGGGACGACCAGCTGCCGTACCATAGAGAGTGCTGCCAGTGATGAGGGCAGAGTTTTAGCTGGAAGTGCAGATACAGAGATCTTCATTTATCCCGGTTATCAGTTCAAGGTGCTTGATAACCTGATCACAAATTTTCATCTGCCGGAATCCACGCTGATTATGCTCGTCTCAGCGCTTGCCGGACGTGAGCACGTGCTTCATGCATATCAGGAGGCAGTGCGTGAGCGGTATAGATTTTTTTCGTTTGGGGATGCGATGTTTATTCAGTAAAGAATAAAGAGCACCCACAAACGAGTGCTCTTTACAGGTTCAGTTACAATATTAATCCACATGGATAAGCTCATATTCGCGTGAGCCATAACCGAGGTCAGTGGCAGCTTCAATCGTGTGGACACCATTTTTGGACTCAATGCGCTGGAGTAAGTGATCTCTGCCAGGGTCGTCAGATGCGTAGACAAGATCCAGACATGCCTGGTCGATGGCTATGGGGTCAAGCGATGCCAGTATGCCGATATCAGCCATACAAGGGTCTTCTGCCACTGCACAGCAGTCACAGTCTACGGACATGTTTTTCATGACATTGATGTAGACGATATTTTCTTTAAAATAGTCGATCACACTAGACGCGGCATCTGCCATAGACTCCAGGAAGGAATCATGGTCAGAACCCCAAAAATTGTTCGTATCGCCTACGCCGTGGATATACGCCTTGCCCAGCGAGGAGGCAAGACCGATGGAGAGCTGTTTGATGGCTCCGCCGTAGCCACCCATGGGATGCCCTTTAAAATGAGAGAGTACCAACAGCGAATCGTAGTTGGTCAATGTTTTTCCAACGAAATTCTTTTTGATCTTCTTTCCGTTGGGAATAGCAAGCTCAAGGTCTGGACCTTCGGCATCCATCAGTTCTACGTCAAAGTATTTGCTCCACCCATGTTCACGCAGGGTTTTCATATGTTTTGCAGTGGTGTCACGGCTTCCCTCATAAGCGGTGTTGCACTCTACAACTGTGCCGCCTACGTGCTCAATAATAGGCTTCCAAAAGTCAGGCTTTAAGAAATTTTGATTTCCGACTTCACCGGAGTGAATCTTGATCGCCGTCTTGCCCTCGAGTGTTTTGCCTGTCATTTGGAATAGTTCTACAACTTTTTCTGGAGCGATTGTCTTGCAAAAGTAAACCTTTGATTTCATGTTTGAACCTCCTCGTATTTTTATACTGACTATTCTACCTCATAAAAGAACTTTTTGCAAATGACATTTGTGCTGAAAAATTAACGATGAGAAAAGATCGCGTAATATTGATAGAAAGAAAGAGAAAAATGTTAACAATTAAGAAAAAGTATGGTACACTTTATAAATGTACCACTTTAACTAATTAAAGCGAAGGAGAAATAGATATGGCAAATTATTATCAACCGGAGATTGAGACTATGCCGGTGGAGCAGATTCAGGCGCTGCAAAGTGAGCGCTTGGCAAAACAGGTCAAGTATGTATATGACAATGTTAAATTTTATCGCGACAAAATGGATGCGGCGGGTGTAAAGCCAGAGGATGTTCAAAGTATAGCAGATTTACATAAGCTTCCTTTTATCAATAAGGATGATCTGCGCGACCAGTATCCTTACGGACTGTTGGCGGTTCCTTTATCTGACTGTGTGCGAATCCAATCCACAAGCGGTACGACGGGACGCCGTGTCGTTGCTTTTTATACACAGGAGGATATAGAAGTCTGGGAGGAGTGCTGTGCGAGGGCGATCGTGGCAGCGGGCGGCACAAAGGAGGATGTGTGCCACGTCTGCTATGGATATGGACTTTTTACAGGCGGTCCAGGACTGAATGGCGGTTCGCACAAGGTCGGCTGTCTGACACTGCCGATGTCTTCGGGAAACACAGAGCGTCAACTACAATTTATGGTCGATTTAGGTTCTACAATTCTTTGCTGTACGCCATCTTATGCTGCAAATCTCGGAGAGGAGATTAACGCGAGAGGGCTTCGGGATAAGCTTCATTTAAAGGCGGGGATCTTTGGCGCAGAGCCATGGACAGAGGAGATGCGCAAAAATATCGAAAATTCGCTGGGCATCAAAGCGTATGATATTTATGGACTTACAGAAATCTCAGGTCCTGGTGTTTCCTTTGAGTGTGAGGAGCAGCAGGGAATGCATATACAGGAAGATCATTTTATCCCTGAGATCATCAATCCTGATACGGGTGAGGTGCTTCCAGAAGGTGAGATTGGAGAGTTGGTATTTACCTGTATTACCAAAAAAGCATTTCCGCTCCTGAGATACCGCACGAGAGACCTATGTTATCTGACGCGGAAGAAATGTTCCTGCGGGCGCACGCATATCCGTATGCACAAACCTATGGGACGCAGTGATGACATGATGGTTGTGAAGGGTGTTAATGTATGGCCGTCACAGATTGAGGCGGTATTGCTAAATAAGGGCTATGAGGCAAATTACCAGATTCTAGTAGATCGTATCGGGAACAATGACACCATTGAAGTACAGGTGGAAAAGACACCTCAGATGGCGGCAGATCCATCCTTTAATACATCAGCAAATGAGCGGTCCATCGTGGCAGGCTTAAAGTCAATGCTGGGTATCAAAGTAGACGTAAAAGTTGTAGAGCCCAAAACGATAACCAGAAGCGAAGGCAAGGCGGTACGCGTTATTGACAAGAGAGATCTTTACAATAAATAAAGATTTAAATACTGAGGCAGGAGCGCAGTTATTCGTTCTCCTGCCTGTTTTTGTCTTTGGCTGACATGACGAAGTAGGACTGTGTGGAAGTGGCGACCATCGTGCCGTCTGTCTTATAGACGTTGACCTCGTAGACCGCGATGGTGGAGCCATATTTGATTTCCTTTGCCTCTGCAATTAGTTTTTCCGTGTTACATGCGGGCGCTAAATAATGGATATTGCTGTCAACAGTCACAACGCTGTTGCCATGTGTGAGTGCTGCACTGCCGCCTATGGTATCAGCGAGGGCAAAGGTGCATCCGCCGTGTACGGTGCCAAGTGGGTTTAAGATTTCAGGTCTGAGAGGCATTTCGCCCTTGCAGTAACCTTCTGAAAGCTCTGTGATTCGCATATCAAGCAGCTGTATAAAACCTAGTGTTCCATAGAAATGATTTCTGATTTCATCATAATTTTTCATGAGAGGACTCCTTCCTTATGATATCTATTTTATCCTATTTTTTTGATTTTTGAACGAAAAATATACCAATATGGCGCTATCACACTAAGATATGCAACATGAAATGCAACACAAAAATAAAAAGCCTAGATTCTCTAGGCTTATCTAATGGAGTAGACGGGAGTCGAACCCGTGTCCAAAAAACCATCCCATGTACTTCTACAGGCTTAGTTGATTGTTTTGGGATAGACCCAATTCCCTTCTGTACAGGCGAACCAACGCTCCTATACAGTCAGTAGCTTCATCATACGCCCACATACGCAAAGCTTAATATGTGTCGTTTCCTACATAATCGATGCCTGGGTCCTAATGTGTAGGTGCACTAGGTCAGACAGCAGCCATTAGGCTGCGAATGCTAAATTATCTTCAGCGTTTAATTTTAATTTTGGATTTGACGCATACCTGCGACCTGCTTCTCCATCTTCAAATTCTCTGTCGAAACCTTTACTACCCCTTGATTAATCAAGGTTAGCTTATCATATCAGAAAATTTGTTATTCGTCAATAACTTTTCAATAAAAAATATTAAAAAAGCGCTGTACAATACAGGACTTTTTTGATTGGCTTTCAAATAGAGTAATTATCTGGTAGAATAAAAGAATATCATTCAGAAAAATGAGGGATATATTTATAGAAAACAACTACAAAGGAATGGTTGATGTATATGGAGAGCGGAAGAGTCAGGATTGTGGATATTGCGGAGGAACTGGGAGTGAGTACAGCTACCGTATCGAATGTTATTCATGGGAAGACAAAGAAAATATCAGACGAAACGGTGAGACGTGTGCAGCAGCTTTTGGAAGAGAGGCAGTACATTCCGAGTATGGCTGGCATACTTTTGGCACAAAATGATTCTAAAATTATTGGGGTGGTTATCAATGACCATGAAAAATATGAAGGACATACATTGGAGGACCAGTTTATTTCTGCATCGGTGAACGCACTGGCAAAAGAGATCGAGCAGGCAGGAAAATTTCTCATGCTTAAAGTTACTGATAAATGGGATGAAATTCCCAAGTTCGCTTCTATGTGGAATATGGAAGGAATGGTGTTGATTGGTTATTGTGAACAGGATTATAAGAAATTGAGGGAAAAGATGCATATCCCGTTTGTGGTCTATGATGGATATATGAAAAGTTCAAAAAATCTTGTAAACATTGAGATCAATCACTTTGATGGCGGGGTGCAGGTTGGACGGTACCTGAAAAACAGGGGGCACAGGGATGTGCTTTGTATCTCGGATAATCATATCTGCATGGATATGGAAAGATTTATGGGATTAAAAAGCGAGATTCCCAATGCAGAATTTATGGTCATTCCTATGGAGCAGGAAGAGCGTACCATTTTTTTCATGGAACATTTAGAGGAAATTAAAAGATATTCAGCGGTTTTTGCTGTGTCGGATTATTATGCAATGGATTTTATTCAATTCCTGAAAGGTGTGGGGGTATCTGTTCCAAAGGAAATATCGGTGATTGGGTTTGACGATGTGCGGGAATGCGAAAAGTTTGTACCAGCACTGACTACGATCAGACAGGATAACAAGCAAAGGGCGGCTTTGGCAGTTAAAATGCTGAGTCAATTAAGAAATGGAGAATGTAGGGATAACAATGTGCTGCTCCCAGTAACCCTGATCGAGCGTGACAGTGTGTGTGATGTAAAGATGCACAAAAAATGAGGATAAACTTTGTTGCGAGTTATGCGTTTAACCTTTGCTATTTGTCGCGAATCATTTTATTATTGTTACAACTGCTTTGACGTAGATTGGAGGAATAATAAGATGGAAAAAAAGAAGGAATTTCAAAAAGAACTGCTCCAAATTGCGGTTCCAGTAACATTACAATGCCTGATGCAGTCGTCCTTTTCTGTAGTAGACCAGATTATGACCGGGCAGCTTGGCAGTATCAATATTGCAGGCATCGGATTGGGAGGAAAATTTGCGTCTATATATTCTGTGGTGATTGCAGCGATTGCATCTGTGGCAGGTATTATGATAGCACAGTATATAGGGAAGAATGACCATAAGCAAGTGGGAAGGAGTTTTTATACAAACTTAGCAGTATCTTTGATATTTGTGATGGTTTTTACTTCATTAAGCATGATGATGCCATATCAGATTTTAGGGTTCTATATGGATGACGAGTCTGCGGTTCAAGGAGGGGTGGAGTATCTTAGGATCTATGCGCTCAGTTTTCTGCCAGTGGCAGTTACCTCAATGTTTTCGGCATATCTTAGATGTGTCGGCGCAGCAAAAGTACCGCTATATGCGGGGATTGTTGCCAGTGTAGCCAATACCGTTTTAAATTATATTTTGATATTTGGAAATGCGGGTTTTCCTGCAATGGGCGTGAAAGGCGCGGCGTGGGCATCTGTGATCGCACAGTTATCAGGCTGTATACTTACAGTTCTATTTTTTATCTCCTTGAGCCGGAAAAATTCATGGAAAATTTCATTTGAGATTAGAATGGACAACGTTTATATGAAGCAGTATCTGGTCATTTTAATGCCAATGCTTGTGTGTGAATTTTTTTGGAGTCTTGGTGAAAATGTATATGCGTCCATTTATGGGCATGTGGGAACGAAAGCTTTCGCTGCCATGACATTGACAAATCCTTTACAGGCATTGGTTATGGGGGCATTAAGCGGTGTATCACAGGCAGCTGGAGTGATGATCGGGAAGCGGCTGGGCGCTGATGATCGGGGGAGCGCTTATCAGGATTCAAAAAGATTGATGTATACAGGACTTGTCTGTTCTATACTTTTGTCAGTATTGATAATCGTATTGAATCAATATTATGTATTGATTTTTCAGGTGGAAGAGGACGTAAGGCTGATGACGAGGTATGTGCTTGCAGTATATGCCTTGGTTGCACCTGTAAAAGTGCAGAATATGATTTTAGGCGGAATTTTAAGGAGTGGTGGAAAGACAACATTTGTTATGATAATTGACATGATTGGTACGTGGATATTTGGTGTACCGCTTGGACTGTTGTCCGCTTTTGTTTTCCATTTACCCATAGCGGCAGTCTATTTTGTCTTGTCCATGGAAGAGTGCATACGTGTGATAATTTCATTCATTGTCTTTAGAAAAAAGAAATGGATGCAGACATTGTGAGTAAACAAAGTTTTTTACCATGGAGGCTGTTCCTCGATCAGTGTGAAAATTGCAGAGAGAGACGTACTTATGTTTGCGCCTGACAGTACTTTGTTATTGTGAAAAAGAGGAATGTCGTGTATACTGTAAACAGGCGATCTTGCAGGACCGAGGGCTGCGAGGCTCTGAAAGAAAAAGACCTGTAAAGACAGTTGAAAATACCCTGGATTAGATTGAGAAGAAAGTGTATGAAGTAAAGCTTGTTTGTTAAAGTGTAAAATAGGGTGATTAATGTACCAAGAAGAACGCAGGAGCGTGCGAAAGGTGTGGGTATAAAAATGATAGACAGTGAAATAAATTTGAGCAGGCTTAGACAACTAGATGCACTGCGGTTCTATGGCGGAGATATTCGAGAACGGTGCAGTGACGGTCAAATAGGCGGAATATCCAAGGACGCTTTATATGGAGATGAAAATGCTTATCGGACATTAAATGCTCTTCTTTTTGAAGGCGTTAAGAATGAACAAGAACGAATTTGGGTGGAAGGACATAAGCTAAACTCAGTTTTTATCACAAGGGTAGAAAAAACCTTACAGATTTATACAGATATTTTTGTGCTGATGAAGGAAAATAGGATGAATGTAGAGACTTGTGTGGTGGGGAAACGAATCGACCGCGCCTCATCGGTATCCTATTATGAAAAAGGTTTTACGCATTCATTCTTTTCGGTATCCAAGTGTGATTATAATTCGGAATTTGCCCATAAAAATGGTATAGTTTTGATAGAAACGCATATTACGCCAAATGTTCCCTCTATAGATTATGAAAAAATATTCACGTGCAAAGATTATAAGAACTTGGAGGAAAAAGAAATACTTTTGCCGCCATTTCTGAATATTGAGTTGAGAGAGGAGGCGCTTTGTCCGACAAAGACCAAAAAGGTAAAAGATTTAAATAAAAAGCCTCCGCTTGGAAAATATCAGTTACGGACAATTGCTTTTCCAGATTATCGGAAGAGCATTTTCGATTCGGAAGAAGTATTGTGGGAACAGATCATGGAGGGAAAAAGTTCAGCAGCGTGTTTGTTGGAGAAGATGAATGAAGGGGATAAAGAACAGGACTACAAAGAATATAGCTCGTGGAAGGAAAAAGTACAATTGTATTTGAAAGTAAGATTTTCACAAATTTGGTATGGAGGTGGCGAGGATTGACTAATATCAACGACCAATGGGATAACTATATGGAACTGGGGAAACAGGTGGTTAATGGAAGTTTAAATAAGGAAATGTTTGAAAAACAAATCATTGCTTTATCATCCTTTCTGAGTGAGACAAATCAAGATTATCATTACAATGCTGCATATCTGCCTAATTATGTTGCAGATTTTTGGCATTTTTTGGAATGCTTTTGTCACAAATATCCATTGGTGAAGAAATTATTCTTGATGGTATCTGTCTATCCTAACGTGACTTTAATTATAGACCGTTACTGGCAGCTGGAGAGCGTTCAGGGCGAATATACAGTACTTACAACGAAAAAGGTTCATCCATCTTGCGAAAGGAAACGGGTGTGTGATAATGAACTGTTGATTGAATGCAGTGTTCTCTGTGATACAAAGCGTTTTATATATCATAGTAAAACGGGAACCGATAAAGACGAACTATACCAAGAATTAGAGCGCTTAGAAGAATTTCTAAATGATAAATCATTATCAGCAAATCATTAAAAAGAAAAAATGAAAAAGGGACTTCAAACAAAATGAAAAGGACACAAAAGAAAGTGGAAAAATACAGCGGAAGATATAGAACATTTCTGCTATCTGACCAAAATATATATCATGCAATTTATTCATTGCGTTCCTATATATTTGATTTTGAACTTCTGGAGAAAGAGGATAAAGAACAATATTATCAATTGCAGGATAAATTTGATGAGATCGGCATAAAGAAAGTAATTGAGATGGTCAGGCAAAAAATTACAGAGTTGATTGATAACGATGACTGCTATGTAGAGGCTGAGGTTTATTTTCGGCCAAAGAAGCTGAAAAATGACGGGAAGGTGGGCTATAGACCACTACATACAGCGGATCTGATCAGCCAGATTGCACTTGTGGCAATGCTTCATTTATTGGTGTATGAGATCGCGGATGTTGATAGGAAACTTTATCTATCCAATGTAAGCCGATTGCTGCCGGGAAATTTTTACGGGAATCGAATATCATTAAACCCAGAGGTTTTGTTTAAACCCTGGAAGCAGCAGTATCAAGCGTATACACAAAATGCAAATGAGGCGCTGAAAAAATACAACGCTTCTTTAGAATATAAGTATGAGGTAGCACTGGATCTGGAAAATTTCTTTCCGACCATTGACCCCATGTTGGTTTATCGGCTTATTGTGGAGAGACTGCCTGTTAATATGAGTAGTTCCGATCGGGAATTAATGAAAAGGATTTTAATCAAACTCTTATTTTGTAAGCTGAAAACAAAGCTTTCTGACAAACTGAAGAATGAATATTATAGGATTAAGGGAAAAGAGGAGGTTCCCATTTTGGAAGCAGGCTTTGTACGTGGAATTCCTCAGGGTCTTCCACAGTCTTATTTTTTCGGAAATATCTGTATGATACCAATAGCAGAAATTTTTCAAAAGACGTTTCAGGGAATAAGTTATTTTTATGTAGATGATTCTGTGATTTTTACCAATGATGTGAAAGAAGATAAATTTGGAGAGCAGCTCGAACATATTAATGTTGAGATAGAGAGACTTGAAAAAGAGCTTTTGCGAGAAGTGGAAGAGGATTTCTGTCCACAGACGGTGTTGGACATGAGAGCGTCTGGATTCTATGGTATTCATGTTCATGGCATGGACGAAAAGGAGGTTGTGAGCAAGAGCAGTTTTACAAGGCTGGATCAATTGGATGAAAGTGAGCTGTATTTGAAGTGTGTCAGCCGGGAAGCGTCTCAGGCGGGAAAGGAAATTTATAAAATATATTCTGATGAAGAGGATATTATTTTAGAAGAAAGAATGAGAGTGTTCTCCAGTGAGATTCAAAAGAAAATTACAGATCTGACAGAAAAAATAGAATCATTGACCAAAGAGCTGGAAAGATTACAGAACGCATTGGAGGATGAACAGAACCCAGATGAAGTTAGAGAGCATAAAAAGCGAATACAGAATTTAAGTAAATTCCGAGAACGCTGGATTCGATATTTTCGTTTCTTTGAGTACAGGAAACAACGCCTTAATTTGCGGCATGTCTGTGAATTAGATAAAAATAGTGAGAAGGAATTGAAAGAAATCATATATGGTGCCCAAACATACGAAACAGATTTAGAGAAATTAAAAGCTTTTATGCAATCTTATAATGAAAATATATGGGGTGCTGCGGTAGCCATATATTGCGATTTTGCCGATGACAAGGCGAAAGAGATGCTTGGAAAGTATATTTTGGAATTAAATCATCTGTGCTTTGAAGAAGAGAATAAAGAGAGTTCTTATCTTTATAAGGTCTATGAAGAATTGATCGAGGGCGGAAAAGACCAAGAAAATGACAGAGATCACTATGACAAATTTTATTTGGAATCGCTGGATTCTTACAGGTCATTAAAATATTATGCGTCACGGAAGTTGAAGGCATTCTCCCATAAACATTATAATGTAGCTGAACTATGGGTAGAACAGATTCAGAATAAGGAATGGAAAGAAGAGATTTTTAAGAGGCTACTTTCAAAGGATATGATTCAGATGACGGAAATCGTAAATGAGAATACATCTCAGATTTTGCGAATGGCTGCAAATGCAGTGTACTCGCAGCTTTTTAATGTGGAAATAGAAGACCGCTTTGCGATTAGGAAGTTTAGCAGAAAACCATTAAGCTGCGGGGAGTTTCGAATTTTATTATTCCTGAGAAATAGGCTGTTTACAGAGGAGGCGTTTCTAAAGCAAAAAATATTATTGAATGAGACTCGAAATAAGGCGGATTTAGATTATGCGGTTATGGAAGTGATTGAAATCTTCCGCTCTTTTGTGGCAGACCCGATTCGTATTGATCAATTGGTACTGACGCACCAGTATACTTATGAGGTCTGGAAAAATGGTTCTAAACACTTGTATTTTTATACGCTTCATAATCAGGAACATGCGATCGCGCTGATACGAAATATTGTCAAGCTGATTCATGGGATTAGCTTTCTCAAAATTTCAGCACTCGATTTTTATGTATTGTTTTTGGCTTGCTATCTACATGATATCTCCATGGTTAAAATTCCGTCACTGGATGCGTTTCTGACTGATAAAGAAGAAGGAGACAGCATTGCGTGGGAGCATTTACAAGAGGTCTATCAGGAAATTTCGTCTCATATGCAGCCTGGGGAAAAACCAAAAGATAGTGGATTGGGTATAGAAGACATTGCACAGATCAAAAAGCTGATGACACACAGTTACAGAAAATTAGATGCCTATTATGAAAAGAAAATCAGAGAGAAACATGCGTCAGACAGTGCGGCGGAAATACGGACAAGGACAGACTTGAGTTTTTTGGAAGGAACTGTTCGGGAATTTGTCGCGGAGATTTCAGAGGCGCATCAGGCAGATGAGAGAGACATTTATTTTACTAAATCCTCAGCTACCGAGAAAATGATTAGTCTGAAATTTGATAAGATCTTACTTCGCCTTGCGGATTTGCTGGATATGAGTAATTGTAGAATATCCCGTCCTATCCTTTATCATAATCTGAATCAAATGTCAGAGGAATCAGCGTTTCATTGGATTTCTCATCTTCTGACACAAGGGTATGAACTGCAAACAGAATATGGCATAGCCAAAGATAAGGGATGTTTGACACCTAAATCTATTGTGGAAAAGTTGGTTTTGACAGTTGTTGTAGATATGTCTCAAATGTCAAAATGCGAATGCCAAAAGCCATGTGAATATATGGAAATTGAACAAGTCGGCGAAAATGGCTTTGAATTGAAAGTAGGAAAAGATTGTGAGAACAGTAAGGACTATTGTAACTTTCTGTGTAAATGGTTTTCAAGGAAAAATCAGTATCTTATGAAGGAACTTTTTGCCTTGGAAAAGTATTTGAATCGTGTTCCTGATAATTATTTTGGAGTAGAAGTGTCGGTTAAGATAAAAATTGCGAACAGGACAAGCCTTGATGAAAAACAGTTTGGGATTTTAGAGCGGTATTTAAGATAATGCTTGTGAAACAAGCAAGTGAATCTAAAGCAGGAGTAGCATTCCCCTAAATTTGACATATTATGATAATAACTATGAAAAAGAGCAAGGAGCGGTGCAGATATGCAGGAATGGAAACCACAGATGCCATATGTAGAGCAGTTTCCCGTGGCAATGGCATATGTACCCTGGCAGAGAACATGTACAATGTACGAAAATCTTGATGAGGCATTTAAGACAGGTACGATCTTCCCAGAACTCAACAAACCATTTTTAGGAAGGAGAGTGAAAGGATGAACGCAGGATGCAAACCATGCATGGACTCGGAGCGTCAGAAGTTGTTACAGGAGATCAGCAAGGTAGATTTCGTGCTGAAAGAATTGAACCTTTACCTTGATACGCATCCATATGACCAGCAGGCAATGGAGCGTTTTGGACAATTTAATGCACTGAAGAACAAGCTTGTAAAGGACTATACGGAGAAGTACGGACCTCTTGTATTGAGTATCGTAGACATGGACAGCAGGGAATGGAAATGGGCCACGCAGGATTGGCCGTGGGAAGGAGGCTATAACTAATGTGGAATTATGAAAAAAGATTACAGTATCCAGTAAAAATTACCCAGACCAATCCGCAGATTGCACAGGTTATTATCAGTCAGTATGGAGGTCCAGACGGCGAGCTTGCGGCATCTATGCGGTATCTTGCACAGCGGTACACGATGCCTTATAACACAGTAGCAGGCGTATTGACAGATATCGGCACGGAAGAGCTTGCCCACTTTGAAATGATCTGCGCAATTGTATACCAATTGACGAGAAATCTCACACCAGAAGAAATCAAAGAATCTGGCTTTGACAAATATTATGTGGATCATACACTTGCTCTCTGGCCGCAGGCCGCAGGCGGCATTCCGTTCAATGCCTGTGAATTTCAGTCAAAAGGTGATGTGATCACGGATTTGACAGAGGACATGGCAGCAGAGCAGAAGGCGCGGACAACATATGACAATATCCTCCGTCTGGTCAAAGACCCGGATGTCTGTGATCCAATTCGGTTCTTACGCGCGCGGGAGATTGTGCATTTTCAACGTTTCGGTGAAGCACTGCGCATTGCACAGGAAAATCTTGATGCCCGCAATTTCTATGCTTTTAATCCTGAATTTGACAAATAACCATATCCAAAACATCAGTTTGCAGAAACTGATTCAATGTACAGAGACTTATACGAAATAATAATAGCAGATTTGCAGATAATATACTGTAAATCTGCTATTGTTCATTATAGATAGAAATTACAGAAACCAACAAAAATCTGCTTTTAAGGGTTTTTCATATATCGACTTTGTGATACAATAGAAAACAGGCATGATACAGTTTCTTGCTAAATACAAAATGTAAATAAAGGAGAATAAAACAGTGGAAAAGATCACAGAAGATATGATAAATATTGGTGTCAATGACAGGGATATCCAACTTTTTGAAGGGCAGTACGAAGTGAAAAATGGTATGTCATATAACTCTTATGCCATATTGGATGAGCAGGTTGTCATTATGGATACCGTTGACCCACGCGCGACACAGGAGTGGTTAAGAAATTTGGAGGAGGCAGTTGGAGCAAGGACTGTCGATTATTTGGTCATTCAGCATATGGAACCAGATCACGGGGGCAGTATCATGCAGCTCATGGAGCGGTATCCGAATATGAAGTTTGTCGGAAATGCAAAAACATTTCAGATGTTTCAACAGTTTTTTGATGTTGACCCAACTGACAGGGCTGTCGTTGTGAAGGAAGGGGACACGCTCTCGATCGGAAAGCACACGCTGCAATTCTTTATGGCGCCGATGGTTCACTGGCCGGAAGTGATGGTTACATATGACCAGACACAAAAAGTGCTTTTCAGTGCAGATGGTTTTGGCAAGTTTGGAACGCGCGATGCAGACGAGAGTTGGACATGCGAGGCAAGAAGATATTATATCAATATCTGTGGAAAGTATGGCATGCAGGTACAGGCATTACTCAAAAAGGCAGCAGCTTTGGATATTCATATTATTTGTCCTCTTCATGGACCAGTACTGACGGAGAATCTTGGCTATTACATTGATAAATATCAGGTGTGGAGTAGTTATGAGCCGGAGGAGGAGGGAGTGCTGATTGCATGTGCCTCTATTCATGGTCATACGCTGCAAACAGCAAAGAAAATGAAGGAATTATTGGAACAGAAGGGTGCAAAGAAAGTAGTTCTCGCAGATTTGACCAGGGATGATCTTCATGAAGCGGTGGAGGATGCATTTCGCTATAGCCATCTAGTACTTGCAGCAGCATCGTATGATGCTAGTGTATTCCCACCAATGGAGGATTTCTTGAACCGTCTTCGATCAAAGAATTATCAGAAGCGTACAGTTGGCATTATAGAAAACGGATCATGGGCACCGACAGCGGCAAAGAGTATGAAAGCGTTGTTGGAAGGGGCAAAGTCACTTACCTTCGTGGAGCCTGTTGTGACGATCAAGTCAGCGATGAAAACAGAAAATATCTCCCAGTTGGAAGCACTTGCGGATGAGCTGATCAAAGCGTAATGGACAGGACAGCATTACAGGCAGGTTCTTGTGATATCGAGCTGTTGTTGTTGATAAGTGGCATGGTGAGTGTAGCTAGTATTGTCCTTGTTTTGTTGTATCGTTACAGGGTGATCAAAACTTTTGACAGGCTCAATGAGATGGTGGATGATGTCATAAGAGGAAATTTTGACGAAAAAGTTTTTGATGAATCAAGGCTATCCGCACTCGAAAGCAAGTTTGCGCACTATCTGCTGGCATCTAAACTATCAGCAAACAAGCTGGAGGAGGAACGCAATACGATCAAAGAGTTGATCACAGATATCTCACACCAGACAAAGACGCCGATGGCAAACATTATATTATACAGTGAGTTGATGCTGGAGGGAGGCTGGGAGACTCAGGAATCTGATGATCTTGAAGCACTCCACCAGCAGGCATTAAAGCTGAACTTTCTGATCTCCTCTTTGGTAAAGTTATCCAGATTAGAAACAGGTATTATCACAGTGAATCCAGTCCGTAACAATACGCTGGTTTTGGTAGAGTATCTTTTTGATCAATATGAGCCTCTTGCGTTGCAAAAGGGACTGTATATGAAACGGGAAGTGTGCGGCGGTACAGACAACTGTTTACATGGGGCAGTGTATGATGATAAGTGGACTGCGGAAGCAGTTGGAAACATTGTGGATAATGCCATCAAATATACACAGATAGGTGGTATTACAATATCAGTTCAGCCATATGAGCTGTTTTGCAGTATTGAGATTACAGATACAGGAATTGGTATAGCAGAAGAAGAGCTGTCAAAGATATTTCAACGGTTTTATCGATCACAGTCTGTAAGCCAGACACAGGGGATCGGGATTGGTCTTTATCTGGCGAGAGAGATTATTGCGGCTCAAAGTGGATATATCAAAGTTGTCTCCAAACCGGGACAGGGAACGAAATTTTGCGTGTTTTTACCGAAAGGGATATGATATTATCAGGAAGAAAAGAGGAAATACGATACATGCTTGCGGAACTAAGGATGAAACTAGAATCAGACAATCCGGCATTTGGATATTATCAGTCATCCAATATGCAGGGGGTGTTGATGGAACGGATTAACACAGTTTATGCGGAACAATTACATAAACAAGGCATAAAACCATATAGTCAATTTCTCTTAAACGGAGAAGAAAAGGAATGGATTGTAAAGACTTGTACACAAGAGTCCTATCAAGAGGTGATTTTACCTTTGTTGGATGCGAAATTTGATAGTTTTAAGATTGACAAAAAGAATTTTAATATAAAAATAAAGGACAAGTGTTTGAGATCAGCAAACAAGAAAGATTTATTGGATGAATTTTATTCTGAAGCATGCAGCAGGTATCTGAGTCTGGAGTTTTTGACGCCAACGTCTTTTAGAAGTAATGGAAAATACATGATTATCCCCAATGAAAGGCATATTTATCAAAGTCTTATGAATAAATACAGCGCGGTTTCCGAAAACATGGAGATGTATGATGATGAGACGTTAGAACAGCTTGTGGAGAATAGCAGCATTATTCAATACAAACTTAAGAGCACATATTTTCCGATAGAGGGGGTGAAAATACCTTCATTTAAAGGGGAGATATGTATGAAAATAGATGGCACAGATACGATGGCAAGGTATGCGCGTTTGCTGGCACGGTTTGGGGAGTATTCAGGAGTTGGAATTAAGACGGCTATGGGAATGGGCGCATTGAGGATGAAAGGAAGGGGAGATACATGACCGATAAAGAAGTCAAACTCGTATTGGGAGCGCTGCTTCATGATATTGGGAAGGTGATATATCGCCAGGGCGATGATAGGAGAAAGCATAGTCAGAGTGGTTATGACTTTTTGAAGGAGGATGTCCAGTCACAAGAATGCGATAAGGATATCCTTGATTGCGTTCGATATCATCACGTGGATGCATTGAAAGGAGCGAAACTGAATCAGGATGCACTTGCGTATATAGTATACATAGCGGATAATATAGCATCGGCAGCAGATCGGCGACAGAACGATTCATCAGACACAGGTTTTGAGATATCCATGCCATTACAGAGCGTATTCAATATATTGAATAACAATCAGGAAGAAAAGTATTATGAGCCAAAGACATTAGATCCAGAGGACGGTATTAACTATCCTGGTTCGGAGAAGAAGAAATTTGACCGTTCTTATTATACAAAAGTAAGAACAAATTTAATAAATAATTTGAGCGGACTTGAATGGACGCAGGAGTACATAAATTCCTTGCTTGAAGTATTGGAAGCAAATCTTTCCTATGTTCCTTCATCAACAGCTAAAAATGAGATGGCGGACATTTCTTTGTATGATCATTTGAAACTTACAGCGGCAGTTTCAAGCTGTATACTGGATTATCTTGAAGAACAAAAGATTGCTGATTATAGAGAGTATTTACTGGTAAAAGGCAAAGATTTTTATACGCAAGAAGCGTTTTTGCTATATGCTATGGATATATCAGGTATACAGGATTTTATCTATACGATTACAAGCCAGAACGCCTTGAAAACATTACGCGCTCGTTCTTTTTACTTGGAAATTATGATGGAGCATATGATTGACTGTCTTTTGGATAAACTGCATTTGTCACGCGCAAATCTCATTTATTCAGGTGGTGGACATTGTTATATTTTGATGGCAAATACACAAAAGGCAAGACAAACTGCAAAAGAATTTGTTCAGGGGTTGAATAAATGGTTTTTGGAGACATTTCAGATCGCGCTTTATATAGGATGGGGACAGGCATCGTGCAGTGCAAATTCATTGAAGAATTTTCCAGAGGGGAGTTATGAGCAGATCTTCAAAACAATAGGAGAGGAAATCTCCATAAGAAAGAGCCGCAGATATACAGCTGATCAGATTCGTCTATTAAATGCGAAGAAAAATGGCGACTATACAAGGGAATGTAAGGTCTGCAAAAGAATAGGCACTGTCGATGAAGAAGGAATTTGTCCGACTTGCAGTGCAATAGAAAATTTCTCCAAAAATATTTTATATGATGAGTACTTTACAGTTAGTTTGAAGAAAAGTGAAAATGCACTGCCTCTTCCCGGAGCATACTATCTCACTACAGACAATGATAATTCCCTGAAAATAAAAATGCAGCAGGATGACTTTTTTGTGAGAGCATACAGCAAGAATAAATTAGTGACAGGGAAACATATCTCTACAAAATTGTGGGTAGGAAGCTATACTGACAGAAGAACATTTGAGGAGTACGCTCAGGATGCAGAGGGCGTGAAAAGACTGGGGATTATCCGTGCGGATGTAGATAATCTGGGACAGACATTTGTGTCGGGGTTTGCCAATCCCAAAAATCACAACAGATATGTGACGTTATCCAGAACCGCGACTTTGTCGAGACAGCTGTCTTTGTTTTTTAAGTGTCATATCAACAAAATATTAAGAGAAAGTGACTTTTCCATTGATCGTAAGCCGATGCATCCAAGATTGGCAACTATATGTTATTCTGGTGGAGACGATTTATTCATTGTGGGGGCATGGAATGAGATTATAGAGCTGGCTGTTGATATCCGCAGAAACTTTGAACGCTACACACAGGGGACGTTGACATTGTCGGCAGGAATTGGTGTATATGTTCCCGGTTATCCGATCAGTGCCATTGCAAGGGAAGTTGCGTTGATGGAAGATAGCTCAAAAGCCCTGCCTGGAAAGAATGCAGTGACAATCCTGCCGGATGGGATGATGCATAATGTGTTCACAGAGTCAGGGAAAAAGTTGAATGTAAGTGATGGCACATATCAGTGGCAAGAGTTTGAACAGTGTGTTCTGCAAGAAAAGTATCAACATATTTATCAGTTTTTCAAAGGATCGCAGGATAGAGGTACAAATTTCTTATACAACCTGTTGGAGCTGATTCGCGGCAGAGGTGAAAAGATAAATTTTGCCAGATATGTATATATCTTGTCCAGATTAGAACCAGAAAAAGACGCGGCGAAAGAACAAAAGGACCTGTATAGGGCATTTGCATCAAAGATGTATCAGTGGTATCAGGGAGAACAATCGGATATGGACTGTAGGCATCTAAAGACTGCAATGAATTTGTATGCATATCTGACAAGAGAGAGGGAGGAGACAAAGGATGCGGATAAATGAACAAAATTATGTCGATGAGGCAGAGAAAGTGATCATATTTCTGAAAAATGAACAAGATAAAAATGCACGATCGGAACAACTGGTGACGACAACAAAACTACGGAATCTTCTTGCAATGTCAGCAGATATATACAATGAAGTTGTAAACCAAAAGGAAGATACGCTGAGTGAGGATGTCTGTGCAAGAATAGAATATTTACGGGTTCGAATGTTGTATGAGGCGGGCAGGGACCCCTCAGTCAGGAAGTTTGTTGATAAGGCGGAGCTTGTGAAGGTTTTGAAAGAAATCAATGGCAGCAGGAAGAAGTATATTCTGTTTAACAGATATATGGAAGCACTTGTAGCATTTCGTAAGTTTCATGTGGAAAAGGACGATTAGAGGAGGGCGCATATGTACGCAAAAATTCAGATAACGGGAAAAGTAGAAGTGAAAACAGGTATGCACATCGGCGGTTCATCTGCCTTCGCAGCGATTGGAGCAGTGGATGCTCCAGTGATAAAAGATGCTCGCTCCCGCCTGCCGATGATTCCAGGGAGTTCTCTAAAAGGAAAGATACGAACATTGCTGGCAAAGGAGTACAATACGGAGATTGCAAATAAACCGGATGATGATGCGGAATGCCTCACAAGATTATTTGGCAGTGCTAAGAAAGATCACGTAAAGAGAAGCAGGCTGATTATAGCAGATATGTTTCTTGCAAACGAGGATGAATTGAGAAAGCTGGGATTACAGAGTTTGACAGAAGTCAAATTTGAGAATACAATCAATAGAGCAACGGCAGTAGCAAACCCTAGACAGATTGAGAGGGTTGTGCGCGGTTCGATGTTTGATTTGGATATCATATATGAGGCAGAGGAAGAAGATCAGATCATAGATGATATGAAAATTCTTGCAGAAGGTCTGCGATTGTTGCAGTATGATTACCTGGGCGGCAACGGTTCCAGAGGTTATGGGAAGGTAGTCTTTTGCAACTTGCAAGCAAAGACCGTAGTAGGGGTGTTGTCAGAAGAAATATTGGTGCAATGTAATCAAATCTTGCAGGAAGCTGCTCAAAATCAGTGAGGTAAAATGCATGGAATATACGATGTACCGGCTTACATTTCAAACGGCAGTTCACTTTGGAAGACAGAATCTTGATGAAGGTGAATATACATGTTGCGCAGATACACTTTTTTCAGCACTGTGTCAGGAAGCATTCAAACTAGGTGAACATGTGCTGCAAAGACTGTATCACGAGACAAAAGAAGGGAAATTACTATTTTCAGACACATTTCCATATATGAAGCAGACATATTTTCTTCCTAAACCGATAAAACGCATTGAGTCAGACAGACGCGAGGGGGATTCCACAGTAAAGAAAGCATTCAAGAAGCTAAAATATATTCCTGTAGATATGTTGGACACTTATTTGCAAGGTGAGTTTGATATTATGAATGCACCTGGTTTTGACTCATATGGTCATTTTGAGATGAAGACTGCTGTGTCTATCCGAGGCGAAGTTGAGACAATGCCTTACAGGATTGGAACATATTATTACAATGCTGGGAATGGACTATATTTAATTGTCGGCTACCAGAACAAGGACGGATTAGCACTGGTTGAGGAATTATTAAAAATGCTTTCGTTTAGTGGTCTAGGTGGCAAAAGAACAGCAGGGTTTGGACGGTTTAATTTGATTCAGGATGATATACCTATGGAGCTGCACAAGAGGCTAGAGAGTCAGGGAACACAATACATGTCCTTATCGGTAGCATTGCCAACAGATCAAGAGCTGGAAAGCGCTATGAATGATGCGGATTATCTTCTTTGCAGGAGAAGTGGTTTCGTCGCTTCGGAAAATTATGCAAAAGAACAAATGCGGAAAAAAGACTTATATGTCTTTAAGGCGGGCTCCTGTTTTGGGACAAGATTTTGCGGTGATATATATGATGTGTCAGACGGCGGTCGGCATCCTGTGTATCGTTATGCAAAACCTATGTTCATGGAGGTGTAGATTATGGGGCAATATCAAAAAAGCTATCAAGTAACGATGCATACAGTAGGACCAGTATTTGTCGGAAGTGGAAAAGAGATTATCAAAAAAGAATATATTTTTATGAACGGCAGAAAAGCGGTCGGCATACCAGATATACAGCGCCTTTATATGGCATTAATGAAAAGCAAGAAGGCGGCAGCTTTCGAAGAGTATTTGCTTGGAAAAGGCAGTATGAGTCTGACTGAGTGGCTGGAGCGGCAGAGAATCAGAGAGAGCGAAATAAAGCCTTTGTTGAAATATACTATGGATTGTGGAGATGCAGTGATTGACAGAGGTGCCAATAAACTGCACATTATGGAATGTATCAAGGATCCATATGGAAATCCGTATATTCCAGGAAGTTCTTTAAAAGGAATGTTTCGAACAATATTTCTAGGCGCAGATATTATTCATGCACCCGATAAATATCACAGAGAAAAAGAAACTATGCGTCGGGAGTCAGAGAAGAAGGTCAAGAGAAATGATTATCTAAAATCAGATATGGACAGGATTGAGCATAAGGCATATCGAGTGCTCAACAGACCGGAATCAAAGCGGGGAGATGCAACGAATGATATCATGCAGGGATTTATAGTGAGTGATAGCGAGCCGTTATCTACATCAGATTTGGTGCTTTGTCAGAAGATTGACAAACACGTTGATGGAATGGAACGAAAGTTGCCTTTGTTGCGTGAGTGCATCAAACCAGATACAGAGATTCGATTTACCATAACGATAGACACGAGTATATGCAAATTGTCAGGCAAAATGATTATGGAAGCTGTAAAAATATTTATGTCAAGTTATTATAAGAATTTTTCAAAAGCTTTCTCGGAGATAGATCTTCCACAATCTAATTATGTATTTTGTGGCGGTGGATGCGGGTTTGTGTCTAAGACGATCTTATATCCTTTGTATGAGAAAATGGAAGGAACTGAAATGGCACAACGCGTGTTTGAGCATACCATGAGCAATACAATCTATAGACAGCACAAACATTTTAAGGACAAACAATTTGGAGTATCACCGCATACAATTAAATGTACTAGATATCAAGGAAAATTATTGCAGATGGGAGCTTGCAAAATAGTTAAAATAAAGTTGATATAGTACATTTTCCCACGCACATTGAAAATACTGGCTTTTAAGGTGTTTTCTGTTGTCGTGTATGAAAGGATGATATGAAAAAATACTTTCCCGCGCAAACGCTACTTTGAACAGGCATAAGTAGCGGCTTGTGAGGGGGAGTATTAAGATAACAAGAACCCCGTTAGGGGACGGAAACACAATTGCCCTTTTTGATGTCTATCAACTCTCTAACTAATTAAGATAACAAGAACCCCGTTAGGGGACGGACATTGTCATCATCATAAGTGCGATTGTCATTTTATTAAGATAACAAGAACCCCGTTAGGGGACGGAAACGTTGCAGAACCCCCTTCTGCCTGCTCCACATTTACGGATTAAGATAACAAGAACCCCGTTAGGGGACGGAAACTCAAATCATGATTGCATTCCGCAAATACTTTCCTGATTAAGATAACAAGAACCCCGTTAGGGGACGGAAACTATTCGGAATTACCTTTTAATGTAGTTTTGTTTATTAAGATAACAAGAACCCCGTTAGGGGACGGAAACTTTCAAGATTTGTAATTCGCTCCTCGTGGTTATCAATCATTAAGATAACAAGAACCCCGTTAGGGGACGGAAACAAAGAAAAACTAAGCGTTGATTTTCCACAGTTCAACATTAAGATAACAAGAACCCCGTTAGGGGACGGAAACTCGTTTCCGATTATTTCTGCATCCAGAAACTTCCCTGATTAAGATAACAAGAACCCCGTTAGGGGACGGAAACATGGGAACCGACTCATACCTGCCACAGTAATCGCTCAAATTAAGATAACAAGAACCCCGTTAGGGGACGGAAACGTTACATGTACTCTCATTTGTTGTATCTCACTTTGATTAAGATAACAAGAACCCCGTTAGGGGACGGAAACCCTTTGAAGAATATGTCATCGAGATAAAACTCTACCATTAAGATAACAAGAACCCCGTTAGGGGACGGAAACTTATTTTTATTTCCCTTGTGGGCGAAAGCCTGCGGCGGATTAAGATAACAAGAACCCCGTTAGGGGACGGAAACTAACAACAACAGGATTTGTATAACGAATGCTAAAATTAAGATAACAAGAACCCCGTTAGGGGACACACAGGCAATTGTAGGTGAAAATGAAAGTGGAAGATTTGGCTTAAGCTGAGTCACTATGGGAGAATTTATAAAAGAACTTTGTAAGGGGATTGAAACATAAATAGTATTGCACTATAATGAAAATAGCAACAAATAGAACAAGTTTATGGACATTTGTCAATGAACCTGCTATCGATTTCGGTGGAAATTATCAAAAAGAAGATACTTGTGAAGGAGGAGGGTGTTTGAGTCTTTTATTTGTAAATGAAAGTAATGTAGTAATTGGACTTGAGTCAAATAGATGTGTTGTAAAATATGCAGATGGCATGAAGAAAACAATACCAATAGAAACGTTAGAAAGCGTAACGATTATGGGACATGCTCAAATGACAACACAATGTGTACAGGAATGTTTGAAACGTGGTATTCCAGTTGCTTATTTTTCTAAAGGCGGTACATATTTTGGAAGATTGCATTCAACAGGACATGTGAATGCAGAGCGGCAAAGAAAACAATGTGCTTTATATGAATCTCAATTTGCTATAGATTTGGCAAGAACCATTGTCAGTGCAAAACTGAAAAATCAGCAAGTGGTACTTAGAAGATATGAAAAAAGTAAACGCATTTGAATCCGTTTTTGGGATTTATGCATACAGATAAGGAGAAACACCCAACACTTGCGAGTGATATGATGGAGGAATGGAGAGCAGTTATAGTGGATTCTACAGTCATGAGCATGATTAATGGACATGAGATACATCAAGAAGATTTTTTGACGGATGTTGAAGAACCAGGGTGTTATCTCACTCGAAATGGGATAAAAATATATCTGTCTAAACTCGAAGGAAAAAAGTATAGAGAATTATTGCAACGTTTACCAGCATACACATCATCTTTGGATAGTATTAGAGTGTACAAGATCATTGGAAAAGGACAAGTGACATCCTTTGGCAGACAAGAAACAGATGAGAATGAGGAAATAATTGTTATTTAAGTGGAGTGTTGAATGTGAATAAAAAAATTTTGTTTAGTCCTATAGGGGGAACAGATCCAATCAAGTATTTGAGAGATGGTTCCATGCTGCACATTTGCAGGCATTATTGTCCCGATGTGGTATATTTGTATTTGTCTCATGAAATGATGGAATATCATAGAAAGGACAATAGGTATATTGATGCAATCTGCCGTATGGGAACATATCTGAATCATCATATCGATACAATCTTAATTGAGAGGGACGAGTTAATAGACGTCCAGCAGTATGATTATTTTTATCAAGAATTTAGGAGAGAAATCGGAAGAATCGAAAGTGAGATGGATGAGGGGGATGAACTTCTGATCAATATGGCATCGGGAACACCGGCAATGAAGAGTGCACTGTTGGTTATAGCGACATTAGCTGAATACCGATTTCGGCCCATACAAGTAGCTACGCCACAAAAGAAAATGAATGTGGAACATGATGACAGGGAAGAATATGACTGTGCATTAAACTGGGAATTAAATGAGGACAATGCAAAGGATGCGCCGAACCGTTGTACTGAGGTAAAGTGCCTGAATCTGATAAAAATGTTGAAGATGGAAACAATTAAAAAGCATATACTTGCATATGATTATGCGGCAGCGCTTGCTGTTGCGACAGAAATCCAACAAGATTTATCAGAGGATACATACTGTATGCTGAGAATTGCGGATGCAAGGGCAAAGCTGAATCTCAAAAAGATCAGTGCGCTGTCTGCCAAGAATCAATATGATGTTTTTCCGGTTAAGGAAGGTGATAAACAGAAAATCTTCGAGTATGCTTTGGTGTTGCAGATGAAGATTGAAAAGCAGGAATACTGTGATTTTATCAGAGGAATCACCCCTTTGGTAGTTGATTTGCTCGAAAATATTTTGCAGAAGGTATGTGGAATTAGAATAACCGATTACTGCGATCTCAATACAAAAGGACAGCGGAGATGGAATCGTAATAAGCTAAGGCAGGCTGGGATTTTGCAAATTTTAGACAAGGCTTATAATGGTGGATTTAGGGGAGATTTTGTCTACTCAGGACATATAGCGCACATTATAGAAAATAAAAGTAATGATGCAGTACTGATACAAAAAGTACATGATATTATTAATGTAGAGCAGGTAGTCCGAAATCCTGCTGCCCATACGATAGTTTCTGTTACAGCGGAATGGATACAACGTGAAACACATAAGACACCACAGGAAATTATGTCGCTTCTTAAATATCTTATTGTTAAATCAGGTATCCACGCAAAAGAAGCAGATTGGAACTCTTACGATGAGATGAATGAGAAAATAATTAGAGACTTAAGGTAGGAGAAAATAGGATGAAAAAGATGAAAAATGACAGCCTGAGCAAGTTTATCAGCCTTATACTGCGCCATCATCCAGAGGCGGTGAATATCCAGCTCGATGAGCATGGTTGGGCGGATGTGGAAGAACTGATAGCCGGCATCAAAAAGACTGGAAAACGAATCAACAGAGAGCTTCTCGAGGAGATAGTTCAAACAGATCAGAAGCAGCGCTATTCATTGAATGAAGACAAGACATTAATCCGTGCAAATCAAGGGCATAGCATCTCAGTGGATGTCGAATTAAAGGAACTAGAGCCGCCGGCGCTCTTATATCATGGCACTGCTGTAGGTTTTCTTGACAGCATTCAAAAAGAAGGTCTCAAACCAATGGGGCGGCTGTATGTGCACTTGTCAAAAGATGTCGAGACAGCCCTCAATGTGGGCAGGCGCCACGGCAAACCTGTTGTGCTCAAAATCCGCAGCGGTGACATGTACCGTGACGGTCAGGTGTTTTATATGTCTGAAAATGGTGTATGGCTGACGAAGAGGGTAGATACGAAGTATTTTCAGCAGATGACTATATAAAGTATAGGTGACAGTTTGGTGTTATGCTGAACTGGCACCTTACTTTTTTTATTTAAAATAAAAGAATTTGGTAAAAGAATTTTGCAAAATGAGTTGACAAAAATGTCGAAATACGGTAATATATCATTTGTTCGCGGAAGTGCTGGAATTGGCAGACAGGCAAGACTAAGGATCTTGTGTCGGTAACGACGTGTGGGTTCAAGTCCCATCTTCCGCATAAAAACTCTGGAACAGAATATGCTCCAGAGTTTTTTGTATGCACGCTAACCGCCATAATTCCGCGAAGCCATGCTAGATTAAATGATAAAACTTTGTAGAATTTTAGATAAAAGAAGGAATTTTGAAATCCGCGTGGAATATATTAAGTATGGAATCATTTTGTGAATTGTACACAAAACGGGGGTTTTATTATGACAATACGAGAAAACCTTGAACAGTGGGAAAGCGAGTACCTGAGTCCGTATGCGACACTCAGTGCCAGGTCAAAGGGCAGGGATCGGGAGGAAGAGCAGTGTGACATTCGGCCGGTATTCCAGCGGGATCGGGACAGGATTCTGCATTCCAAATCATTTCGTCGTCTCAAGGATAAGACACAGGTTTTTTTGTCACCGGAGGGGGATCACTACAGAACGAGACTGACACATACACTTGAGGTATCGCAGAATGCGCGGACAATTGCGCGGGCATTGCAGCTCAATGAAGAACTGGTGGAGGCGATCGCACTGGGACATGATTTGGGACATACACCTTTTGGTCATGCAGGAGAGCGTGCACTCAATGAAATCTGTCCATATGGGTTCAAACATAATGAGCAGAGTGTTCGTACAGTGGAGCTTCTTGAGAAAGACGGGGATGGACTGAATCTCACGTGGGAGGTTCGGGATGGGATGCGCAATCATCAGACATCGAGTATGCCGGCGACGCTCGAGGGCAAAGTAGTGCGCTTCTCGGATAAGATCGCATACACATATCATGACATGGACGATGCTGTCCGGGCAGGAATCCTAAAGGCGCGGGACATTCCTAGAGAAATCGGGGAGATTATCGGATACAGTCCGCGCGAGCGTCTCAATAATTTTATTCATGATATTGTGACGCAGAGCAAGGGGACAGATGATGTGCGCATGTCCGATGATGTGGAGCTTGGGATGCGCAACCTAAGGCGGTTTATGTATGATAAGGTATACAGCAATCAGGTGGCAAAGTGTGAGGAAAAAAAGGCAGTTTCCCTGGTCAAGACCCTGTATGAATACTATATGAGGCACACGGATGAGCTGCCTAAGTTTTTCGTGGAGCTGGGATTGCAGGGGGAGCCGCGTGAGAAGGTTGTCTGTGATTATATCAGTACGATGACAGACCGCTTTGCGATTTCGCTGTATGAGCAATTATATGTGCCGAAATTCTGGATGGGGTAATAGGGCTGTTATCGGTATTGTGGTAGAGAAAGAGAGTTGGATATAGATGTTTTATCCAGAGGAATTGATCGAGGAAGTCCGGCAGAAAAATGATATTGTCGATGTGATTTCCAGTTATGTGTCACTGCAAAAAAAGGGCAGTAACTATATGTGCTGCTGCCCTTTTCACGGGGAGAAGACGCCCTCGTTTTCGGTGAACCGCGCGCGGCAGATCTATAAGTGCTTTGGCTGCGGCGAGGGTGGCAATGTGATCACTTTTGTGATGAAGTATGAGAACTGTACATTTCCCGAAGCATTAAAAATGCTTGCGGAGAAGGCGGGGGTGGAGCTTCCGCAGGCGGAGTACTCAGAGGAGGCCAGGCGGCGTGAGAGCCGGCGTCAGAGACTGCTCGAGGTCAACAAGGAGGCAGCGAAATTTTATTATATCCTTCTTAGGAATGGACAGGGAATCAAGGCAAAGGAATATCTGGACAAGCGTCGGCTCTCCGATGAGACGCGCAAGAATTTTGGCTTGGGTTATGCGCCTGCAAGAGGGGAGGAGCTGCTGTCCTATCTGCGTCAAAAAGGATTTACCGACGATCTGATTCGCGATGTGGGACTTGCCAAGATGGACGAGCGCCGGGGAACGACAACACAATTCTGGAATAGGGTGATGTTTCCGATACAGGATATCAATCATCGTGTTATCGGTTTTGGCGGGCGGATTATGGGAGATGGCGACGGCGGTCCGAAGTATCTCAACTCGCCGGAGACGGAGATCTTTGACAAGAGTAGAAATTTATATGGAATGAATTATGCGCGCACCGCGAGGACTGGGAATATTATATTATGTGAGGGATATATGGATGTGATCAGTATGCATCAGGCGGGATTCACGCAGGCAGTGGCTTCGCTTGGAACAGCCTTCACGCCGGGACAGGCGGGACTGATCAAGAAATATACCAGGGATGTACTGCTGGCATACGATAGTGACAAGGCAGGGGTGAAGGCGGCGCTCCGCGCGATACGAATCTTGCGGGATGCTGGCATGTCCGGCAGAATCATTAATATGTCGCCGTACAAAGACCCGGATGAATTTATCAAAAATTTGGGACAGGAGGCTTTTCAGGAGCGCATTGAACATGCTGAGAATGCCTTTATGTTTGAGATTCGGATGCTTGAGCGGGAATTTGACTTAAATGACCCAGAGGGTAAGACGAACTTTCACAGTCAGATTGCGAGGAAGCTCTGCGAGTTTGGTGAGGACGTGGAGCGGGAAAATTATCTCGAAGCAGTGGCGGAAAAGTATCATATCGGCTTTGATAATCTCAGAAAACTGGTTGTGAATATGGCTGTAAAGGCGGGCGGCTATGCAGTGCAGGCTGTAGAGCGTCCCAAATCAGGCATACAGAGCAGAAAGACGAACACGCCTGAGGAGAATGCCAAAAAATCCCAGCGGCTGCTGTTGACGTGGCTGACGGATTACCCGCAGTTATATGCCAAGATCAAAGCATATCTCTCTGCGGAGGACTTTACTGTGGAGCTGTACAGTAAGGTAGCAAGACGGATGTTTGAGGATATTGAGAAGAATGAACTCAATCCGGCGGGTATCATCAATATGTTTGAGGAGGAGAAAGATCAGAGTGAAGCGGCATCCCTGTTTACGACAACACTGCCAGAGCTAGAGAGTGATCAGGAGAAGGAGAAAGCCTTTCATGATATCCTTGTGAGTGTGAAGAAAAACAGCTATGAATACTATTCGGCGCGTTCCGGTGTGGACCTGTCAGCACTCAGCAAGGTAATCGAGGGGAAAAAAGCGCTGGAAGAACTTAACAAAACGCATATTTCTTTAAATTAAGGATAAAAATAATATGGTATGGAGGATTGACCAGAATGGATGAAAACACACAAGCAAAATTTGATGCGAAATTAAAGGAGCTGCTGGCGGTTGCAAAGAAAAAGAAAAATGTGCTGGAATATCAGGAGATCAATGATTTTTTCAAAGATATGCCGCTTGAGGAGGAACAGTTTGAGCGCATCTTGGAACTTCTGGAACAGAACAATGTCGATGTGCTGCGCATTACAGACGATGACGATGATCTGCCCGATGATGATCTGCTCCTTGTCGATGATGAAGAGATGGATATGGAAAATATCGATCTTTCTGTGCCGGACGGCGTCGGAATCGAGGACCCTGTCAGGATGTACCTCAAGGAGATCGGCAAGGTGCCGCTTTTGAGCGCTGACGAGGAGATTGAGCTCGCAAAGAAGATGGAGCTTGGCGACGAGGAGGCAAAGAAAAGGCTTGCGGAGGCGAATCTGCGTCTGGTGGTAAGCATTGCCAAGCGCTATGTCGGCCGCGGTATGCTGTTTTTGGATTTAATCCAGGAGGGAAATCTTGGTCTGATCAAGGCGGTGGAGAAATTTGATTACAGAAAAGGCTATAAATTTTCCACTTATGCGACATGGTGGATACGCCAGGCAATCACAAGGGCGATCGCTGACCAGGCGAGAACGATTCGAATACCAGTTCATATGGTTGAGACGATCAACAAGCTTATCCGCGTGAGCAGGCAGCTGCTTCAGGAGCTTGGACGTGAACCGACGCCAGAGGAGATCGCAAAGGAGATGAATATGCCTGAGGAGCGTGTGCGCGAAATCCTTAAAATCTCTCAGGAGCCTGTTTCTTTGGAGACACCCATCGGCGAGGAGGAGGACAGTCATCTCGGCGATTTTATACAGGATGACAATGTGCCAGTGCCCGCAGATGCCGCTGCGTTTACACTGCTCAAGGAGCAGTTGGTCGAAGTGCTCGATACGCTGACAGACAGAGAGCAGAAGGTTTTAAGGCTGCGGTTTGGGCTGGATGATGGCAGAGCACGCACACTGGAGGAAGTGGGCAAGGAGTTCAATGTCACAAGGGAGCGAATCAGACAGATTGAGGCGAAGGCGCTTCGAAAATTACGTCATCCATCAAGGAGCCGCAAGCTGAAAGATTTTTTGGATTAGGAGAAATATAAATGCTGTTATCGGATAGAATGAGGGCTGTGGTGGGGCTGGTGCAGCCCTGCAAAAGTATCGCTGATATCGGCTGTGACCATGGTTATGTCGCGATGGAGCTTGTCAGGAGCAAAATCTGTAGACATGTGATTGCGATGGATATCAATAGCGGACCTTTAGACAGGGCAAGACAGCATATTATCGAGTATGACATGCAGGCATATATAGAAACCCGCCTGTCCGATGGTGTCAGTGCGTTGCAGACAGGCGAGGCGGAGGGAATCATCTGTGCTGGTATGGGCGGAAGACTGGTCATATCCATACTGGAACAGGGAAAAGAGCTGGTCTCTGCCATGAGACAGATCGTCTTACAGCCGCAGTCAGAACTGGCGGAGGTAAGGAGATACCTGCGCAAAAAGGGATTTTTGATAGACTGGGAGGATATCATATATGAGGACGGAAAATATTATCCGATGATGCGCGCACTGCCTGGGGCATTTGGCAGGCTTGAATGGCAGATTGGCGAGAATCTCGAGCAGAAATGCAGACAGAGCGGCGTGTATGTAAATGGCATTCCCACATACAGACAGCCATTTGACATCTCTGAGATTTCGAAGGAGGAAGTTCGACGGCTGACGAGGATTCAGGATACATATGGTCCATGCCTGCTTGCGATGGCACATCCAATTTTAAAGAGATATCTGCTGTGGCAAAAGTCAAATTTGGAATGTATCAAAAGAGGGCTTCTTTGCCAGCCACAGATGAATGACAGACACCGCAGTCGTGTGGAAGAGATTGACGAGAAACTGAGTGATATAGTGTTTTGTCTGTATTGTTATTTTAAGTGAGGAAGATACCATATGAAATGTTATGAGATCATTGAACAACTTGAGGCTCACTCTCCCGCATCCTATGCGGAGGAGTGGGACAATATCGGTCTGCTCGCAGGCAGGCGCGACAAGGAGGTCAAAACGATTTATATCGCGCTGGATGCGACAGATGAGGTGATCGCGGATGCAGTCCGCCTCGGCGCAGATTTGCTGCTCACCCACCATCCCCTTATATTTAAGAAGCTGGGCAGCGTCACGACGGATGATTTTATCGGGAAGCGGATCGTTGAACTGCTCAGAAATGACATGAGCTATTTTGCGATGCACACGAATTTTGATGTGATGGGCATGGCGGATGCGGCGGCAGATGAACTGGCGCTGCAAGACAGACAGGTGCTGAATGTCACTTTTGAGGATGATATCTCCAAGGAGGGCTGCGGCAGGGTAGGGCGCCTTAGGAAGCGTATGAGTGTGGCAGATCTTGCAGAATTTGTCAAGCACAGGTTTCAGGTGCCCAACGTCAGAGTGTATGGGGACTTGGGCGATATCGTAGAGACGGCAGCAGTGATGCCTGGGTCAGGCGGCGGTTATATACGCGATGCCTTGCGTGCGGGCGCGGATGTGATGATAACAGGGGATATCGATCACCATGAGGGCATTGATGCAGTGGCGCAGGGAATGGCGATTATCGATGCAGGGCATTATGGTATCGAGAAGCTCTTTATATTTTATATGGAGGAATTTTTTCAAAGAGAGCTGCCAGCGTTGACAGTATACAAGGCAGAGATCAAAGAGCCATTTGTGGTAGTGTAGAAAGGAGAACGGATGATGGGGGGAAATAACGACAGAATACAGAGCTTTGAGGTGACAGTTAACGGGAAAAGCAGATCATACCCTGTGGGAATCACCTTTGGGGAGATTGCCAGTGTGTATCAAAAAGAATATCCATATCCGATTGCGCTGGCAGTCAGAAACGGAAAGATAAAGGAGTTGTTCAAGAAGATTGACCAGGACTGTACTGTAGATTTTCTGACGCTGGCGGATGATACGGGACACAAGTCTTACAATCGCACGGCGACGATGATTCTGATGAAAGCGATCAATGATGTGGTAGGGGCAGATAAGATCGAGCAGATCAAGATGGAGTTTGCGATCGGAAACGGTTATTATTGTGCCAAGAAGGGTGATTTCGAGATCACACAGGAGCTTGTTGACAGAATTAAGGCAAAGATGCAGTCGTACATAGAGAAAGATTATTGTATTATCAAAAAATCCATGCCAATCGATGAAGCCAATGTTCTTTTTGCACAACAGAAGATGACAGACAAGGTGAGCTTGTTCCGCTACAGAGGCAGCTCGAACGTCAATGTCTACAATCTTGATGGCTATTATGATTATTATTATGGGTTCATGCTGCCAAGCACAGGTTATGTGAGATGTTTTGATCTGCAAAAATATGAGGATGGCATGGTGCTGATACTGCCAAATAAGTCAAATCCTACAAAGCTGGATGAGTTTAAGCCTTTGCCAAAGCTGTTTAAATCAATGGAAATGGCGTCAGACTGGGGCGAGAAGCTTGGGGTTGACACGGTGAGTGATCTCAACGATGAGATACGAAAGAGCAGATTTAATGAGTTGGTGCTGGTGCAGGAAGCGTTACAGGAGCGTCGGATCAGCGAGATCGCGTCGGATATTGTGTCGCGCGGCGGGATTAAGTTTGTCATGATCGCAGGTCCTTCCTCATCGGGAAAGACAACGTTCTCACACCGATTGTCCGTACAGCTGCGCACACACGGGCTGACACCGCATCCGATTGCTGCGGATGACTATTTTGTGGATCGAGAGAACACCCCTAGACAGCCGAATGGCGACTATGATTTCGAGTGTCTTGAGGCAATCGATACACAGAAGTTTAACGATGACATGTGCGCGCTGCTGGCAGGGGACAGAGTGGAGCTGCCCACCTTTAATTTTGTGACAGGAAAGCGAGAATATAAGGGAAATTTCAAGCAGCTGGGTCCCGATGATATCCTTGTTATAGAAGGAATCCATGGACTGAATGATAAAATGTCCTATGCGCTGCCAGCAGACAGCAAGTATAAAATCTATATCAGTGCACTCACGACGCTCAACATTGATGAGCACAACCGCATTCCAACTACAGATGGCAGGCTGCTGCGCCGTCTGGTGCGTGATGCAAGGACGCGGGGCGCGACAGCAAAGCGGACTATACAGATGTGGCCTTCTGTGCGCAAGGGGGAGACGGAGAATATTTTTCCATTTCAGGAGAGTGCGGATGCGATGTTTAACTCTGCACTGATCTATGAGCTTGCCGTGCTTAAACCCTATGCGGAGCCGCTGCTCTATAGCATAGAAAAGGGGGAGCCAGAGTACTTTGAGGCGGTGCGGCTTCTGAAGTTTTTGAGCTATTTTCTCGGTGTCGGCACTGAGGAGCTTCCGAAAAACTCGATTGTGAGAGAGTTTGTGGGAGGAAGCTGCTTTAAAGTGTGAGAGGGCTTTGGCAGTCAGTTTTTGGCAGTGCGGTTTTAGAAGAAGTGCTTGAAAAAGTAAGAAAACCATTATATAATAATACGGCAACTGTAGTAAATGATCGCGGCTTATCGAAGCGATTCGGTAAGGTGAGGAAAGTCCGGGCTTCACAGGGCAGGATGCCGGATAACGTCCGGTGGAGGTGACTCCAAGGCTAGTGCAACAGAAATATACCGCCAGAATGGGGTAAGACCTGTTCTGGTAAGGGTGGAAAGGCAGTGTAAGAGACTACCGTGTGGCTGGTAACAGCCATAGCCATGTAAACCCCATCCGAAGCAAGACCAAACAGGGAACTATAGACTTGCCCGGTCTGTTTCCAGGTAGGTCGCTTGAGGCTGACGGCAACGTCAGTCCTAGATAGATGATCATTCGTGCTGCTGCGAGAGCGGCAGTGCTGACAGAACCCGGCTTATCGCTGCGGTTGCCAATGGTGATACTCTGGTTTTGACTGCCAGAGTATTGTTATATAGGATAATTGTTTCAGCATAGGAGATGAATGCAAAGAGAATTAGAGGTACAATTATGAAAAGAAGGAAAAAGAAATTATATGCTGTGGTGGCAGCAGTGTCAGCGATTACAATTATTTATTTAGGTTTTGTTCTATTTTTTACGAAGCATTATTTTTTCAATACCATTATAAATGGAGAGAATTATTCAGCGGGGTCGCTTAGCAGTGTGGAGAGCCGCATCCTTGATACTTCCAGCGACTATGTGCTGGAGATCAGTGGGCGCGACCAGTTGACAGACACAATCACCTCAGCAGACATTGCACTGCGCATGGATGTTGGCGATGCCTTTACGGATATTATTGATAGGCAGAATGCTTTTCAGTGGCCTGTTTCAATATTCCGAAAATCAGAATATACAGTTGACACGATGGTTACATATTCGAAGGAGGAACTCGAGCGCAAGATTGACACGCTCTGTTTCTTCAAATCAGAAAATATCAGGCAGCCTCAGAATGCTTATCTGAGTGATTACACAGAGAATGGATTTCAGATCGTTCCAGAAGATAAAGGGACAGTGCCAATCCGCCAGAAAATTTACGAGACGGTGGAGGAGGCAGTACAAATGCTTGCAGCGACAGTAGATTTAGATGCGAACGGCTGCTATCAGGACGCACCCATCGCTTCGGCGAGCAGTGCACTGCAAAAAAAATGCGAACAGTTAAACCGGCTGACAGGCGTCGAGATTACCTATACTTTTGGTGATGATGTTGAGGTGCTGGATGGAAGTATCATCAAAGACTGGCTGATCATGGAGGAGGATACGCTGGATGTCGATCCCGCCCTTGTGAGAGAGTACGTCAATGCACTTTCCCGAAAATACGATACATGGGGCAAGAAACGGGAGTTTCGAACGACGAACGGAGAGACGATCACGATTGCAGAGGGAGCCTACGGCTGGTGGATGAACCGCCCGGGCGAGACAGAAGCGCTCGTCGAGCTGATCAGGAGTGGAAAAAGTGAGGAGAGAACGCCGATTTATCATGCGCAGGCGGCGCAGTACGGCGAGGATGATATTGGAGACAGTTATGTTGAAATTGATCTCACGAGCCAGCATTTATGGGTTTATAAGGATGGCGCACTCGTGGAGGAAACGGACTTTGTGTCTGGAAATGTGAGCAGAGGATATAATACGCCAGTCGGTATCTACGGCATTACATACAAAGAGCGCAACACAACGCTCAGGGGGGCAAACTACGCCTCAAAGGTCAGTTACTGGATGCCGTTTAACGGAAATGTGGGAATGCATGATGCCTCATGGAGAAGCACTTTCGGCGCAGAGATCTATCTGAGAAACGGGTCACACGGCTGTGTCAATCTGCCGCCAAAGAAAGCGGAGGTGATCTATGAGCATGTGGAAAAAGGAGAGCCTGTCATTGTCTATGGCGGTCAGGTATCTGTGCCGAAGCCAGAGACATCGGAGGAGCCGGAGACAGTGATGGACCCGGAAGAGGCAGCATTTACGGAATTGACCCAAGAACAGCAGATACAGCTTTTGATCGAAGCAGGTGTGCTGAATCCAGATGGAACGCCCGCACAGCCGCCGCAGGAGGCGTTGCCACAACTCCCGCAGGAAACATTGCCGCAAGTGCCACAACTTCCGCAGGAAACATTACCGCAGGAGGCGTTGCCACAACTCCCGCAGGAAACATTGCCGCAGGTTCCACAGAATACTTCTGTAGAAAATCCACAGCAAATACCACAAGAAATACCACAAGTAGTAATGCCAGATCAGCCATAAAGTGCTACAAAAATATAAAACTGGATATTTTATACTTAAAAACTGGATTTAATTGGTAATAATTACCAAAATATTACAAAAATGTAAAATCCTATTGAATTATTTTGTTAGCGCGATATAATTAATTTTGACGTAAGAATACAAAATAATAGCTAGTAAAAGTGGCTGAAAAAACAGGAGGATTTTAACAATGAAATTCAAGAAGGTTTTAGCAACAACAATGGCAGCAACAATGGTAATGGCATCTGCAATGACTGTTTGTGCAGCAGATCAGTATCCAAACCTTAAGATTGCAAAGGAGAATGTACTCGTAGCAGGTGATGTCAATCTGACAAACGTAGCAGGTGATTACTCAGCAGAGAGCGTTCGTGGTGTAGCAGTAACAACACCGTTTGAGGATATTAAGACAGCACTTGGGCTGACAGCAAATCAGAGACCTACTGTTGTGATCTATGATGCTGAGAAGAAAGCTAGCCCAGAGGCAATTGCATGTCTTGAGGGAGCTGAGCAGGATGCTGGCGCAACAGAGGTTGCATCCCTTTACTTTGAGTTAGGTGCTAAGGAAGATGGCAAGTGGCTTTCACAGGTTACAGATGCTACAGTGACAGTGAAGGTAGGACTTCCTAAGACAGCAGACAGAACAAAGACATATTCTGTAATCCGTATCGAGGAGAATGGTGTTATCACAATGCTCAATGATCTTGATACAAATGATAAGACAGTTACTTTTGAAGCTACAACAGGTGTTGGCGTATACGGCATTGTGACAGATGTGACAAATGCAGCAGCGATTACACCGGTAGTTCCTGTTGAAGTACCGGCAGCAGAGTTAACTGAGGCAGCTCCGGTTGAGGAAGCTGAAGCAGTTGAAGCACCAGCAGCAGAGTTAACCGAGGCGGCTCCGGTTGAGGAAGCTGAAGCAGTTGAAACAACTGAAGTAGAAGCAACTGAGGTAGTTTCAGAATAGTTTTAATTCCTTGTGGAATGTAGAGCTTGAAATGACAGAAGCATCTAGGTTTGAATAATTTAGACAGACCATTATAAAAATACATAGATATTCTGGTAATGAATAATTCCAGCATAGTTGAGACTGTGCTGGAATTATTTTCATATATAGGATTTTCGTAACTGTGTTTCCGTTGGAAAATTTACGCGCTGGTTGACTATCACCAAGAGATTCACTATAATAGGAATGTATGATGAGGGGATTGAAATGAAAAAAGCATTGGTTGGAATTTTTGGTGTATTGGCAGTAATTGGCGTGGTAGGAGTTTTATCAGTGCAGACCACTGTAGGCAAAGGCAGGTTCGCAGTTCAATCGTGTGTATCTGAGGAGACAGCAGACAGAGTCGTCAATGCGGCTGGGCAGAGGGGAATGGAGGATATGCGGATGCAAGTTGTCTATCAGCTGGCAAAGCGCAGTGTGGTGGAGATCACCGTTAAGGATTCCGCGGGCAGTGGGATTTTGTGGGACCTAGAGGATGGAATTGTGATTGTATCCAACAGGCATTTGCTTATGAGGGATGTCAAGGCGGAGGTTTTGTTTGGCAATGGCGAAATATTTACAGCAGATGTGATAGGATATTCCCAACAGTATGATTTGGGGTTTATCAAGATTCCAGCAGACGCAGTGACAAACAGTGTTCTGCGTGAGATCTATGAAGTAGTTCCTGATTTTTATGAGTTAGGGACAGAGGAAGCCAGAGCAGCGTTTGCACAGAATTATGCTGAGAAACGTGTATTGCAGATGGGGGCTTCGCATTTTTCGACAGGGACGATTCATGCGTTGCAATACATGCCCCTGTTTAACACAGTCATTTTGGAAACGGCATGTTTCTCGAAGGCTGGCATGTCTGGCGGCGGAGTATTTGGGGAGGATGGAAAATTTCTGGGATTGATTTCGGGCGGGGATGTGCCGGAGGATGCCACCCGACGGGAAGCGGAAATCACCTACAGCATTCCTTCAGCGCTCATTGCGGCGGAGTATGAGATGATGATAAATGACAAATTAGAATAGAAGGTACAGAGCATTGGTAAAACCAGAGGGAACGAAAAGAATTTCAAAGGTGGATGCATATTTAAATTGTGCAGAGAATTTTGCATATCGAAGCACTTGCATTAAGCGGAAATACGGTGCAGTGATTGTCAAGGAGGACGCAGTGATATCAACTGGATACAATGGCTCACCACGGGGATTTGAAAATTGCTGTGATATCGGTGAATGTCCCAGAATCAAGCTCAATATGCACCAGGGGGAAGGATATGCTATATGCAGGGCAGTCCATGCAGAGGCGAACGCGCTGTTGAACTGTTCGAGGGAACAGACACTCGGGGCGGACTTGTATCTGGCAGGGATTAATCCCGAAGACTTGTCAGTGCACAAAGCCAGACCGTGTCCTTTATGCGCACGCATGATTATTCAGGCAGGTATCCGCAAGGTATATCTCAGGAAGGGTGAGGGCGCTGACAATTATGAAGAGATCTCGGCGGCGGATCTTGTGTGGTATATTGAGACCGACGTCTCGAGATAAGGCGGATTGTTTATCGAATTTTAATATCGTGGTTCTGGTAAGTTTGTATAGTTTGTGATATCATAGAAAATTAGAGAAATCAATTGAGGAGGTTCTTACAATGACAAAGATAGATATTTTTTCCGGCTTTTTGGGCGCTGGAAAGACGACATTGATCAAAAAATTACTACAGGAGGCACTCGACGCGTCCAAGGTTGTTTTGATTGAAAATGAGTTTGGCGAAATTGGTATTGACGGCGGTTTTTTGAAGGAAGCCGGCGTTGAGATCAAGGAGATGAATTCAGGGTGTATCTGTTGTTCACTGGTGGGGGATTTTGGCAGTTCATTAAAAGAGGTGATAGAGACCTATCACCCAGAGCGTATCTTAATAGAGCCCTCCGGTGTAGGAAAACTTTCGGATGTCATGAAGGCAGTGCAGGATGTAGATACTGATGCAAAGGTGGAGCTGAACAGCGCAGTAGTTGTTGTAGATGCTAACAAATGCAAGATGTACGCGAAGAATTTCGGCGAGTTTTTCCTAAATCAGATTGAACATGCAGGCACAATCATACTCAGCAGAACAGCACAGATCAGTGAGGCCAAGTTGAATACAGCGCTTGAGATTATCCGTGAGCACAATGATAAAGCGACGGTGATCACAACGCCGTGGGACGAGCTTGACGGAAACAAGATATTGGAGACGATTGAGAATGCCAAGGATTTAGAGGCCGAGCTTATGGCGGAGGTTGCGAAGCTGCATGATGCGCACCATCATGACCACGAAGGACACGAATGTCATCATCATGAGGGACATGATCATGATGAGTATGAATGCTGTCATCATGAAGGACATGACCATGATGAGCATGAATGCTGTCATCATGAGGGACATGATCATGATGAGCATGAATGTCATCATCATGAGGGACATGACCATGATGAGCATGAACGTCATCATGACCATGAAGGACATGAGTGTCACCATCATGAAGGACATGACCACGATGAGCACGAATGTCATCATCATGAAGGACATGATCACCATGGCGAGGATTGCACCTGCGGTTGTCATGACCACCATCACGGTCATCACCATGCAGATGATATCTTTACTAGCTGGGGGTTTGAGACGCCTACAGCCTACACCAGAGCAGAGATTGAGCAGATATTAGAAGCGCTAGAGGATGAGAAAAAATATGGTTCAATTCTTCGCGCAAAGGGTATGGTTTCTGCGGGCGACGGCACCTGGCTGAATTTTGATTATGTTCCGGGGGAGAGCAATGTGCGCGCGGGCGCTGCGGAGGTTACAGGAAAGATCTGTGTGATTGGTGCACAGCTCAACGAGGAGAACTTGAAGGCATTATTTGCAAAGTAAGCTTGTGAGGATTGGAGAGACTATGAAGCCCGTATATATTATTAATGGATTTTTGGAGAGCGGTAAGACGGAGTTTATATCGTACACTCTTTCTCAGCCCTATTTTCAGACAAAGGGAACGACTCTTTTGATACTCTGTGAGGAGGGCGAGACAGAGTATGATGAAGAGATTTTGAGGAGAAGCCGCACGATTGTGGAATTGGTGGACGAGGAAGCGCAGATGACTTCAGCGAATTTAGTGGAGCTGGAGAAAAAATATAAGCCTGAGCGCATTATCATCGAGTATAACGGCATGTGGAATTTCAAGAATCTCAAACTGCCGTGGCACTGGAGTCTTGAGCAGCAGATCACGACGATCGATGCATCCACGTTTCAGAATTATTATACCAATATGCGCTCACTGCTGGCAGAGATGATTCGCAAATCAGAGTTGATTATCTTTAACCGGTGTGATGGGCTGTCAGAGCAGCTAAGTGGTTTTAAGCGGAATGTGAAAGCAGTGAATCCGCAGGCGGAGATAATTTTTGAGGATAAAGACGGCGAGGTAAATCAAATCTTCGAGGAAGATCTGCCATATGATTTGAAGCGTAAAACGTTGGATTTAGATGATTACGGATATGGGATTTTCTATCTGGATGCGATGGATCATCTTGACAGATACCTTGATAAGACAATCAAGTTCAAGGCAATGGTATTGAAGCCTGAGGGCAGCGATGACACGTATTTCGTGCCGGGAAGGATGGCGATGACTTGTTGTGCAGATGACATGGCATTTCTGGGATATGCCTGTAAATATGATAAGTGCAGCGAGTTGAATAATAAGAATTGGGTGGAGGTCACAGCGACTGTACACAAGGAATATTGGAAGGATTACAACGGGGAAGGACCTGTGCTTCATGCATTGTGCGTGGAGCCGACTAAAAAACCCAAAAATGAAATATTGAATTTTTCATAAATCTAGCGGGCAAAACGCCCGCTAGATTTTAAATTTATCCTTGTTGCCATATTTTTCTTCACAGTATTTACAGCGGTAGATTTCTTTTTTTTCATCCGTCAGAACGAAGATGTGCGGTAATTCCTGCTCGATCGATGTGATGCAACGGGGATTTTTACATTTTAGAACATTTTTGATTTCTTTTGGGAGTGACAGCGGGAGCTTTCGGACAATCTCACAGTTTTTGATGACATTGACGGTGATATTGTGGTCGATAAAGCCAAGTATATCAAGATTGAGCGTATCAATGTCGCACTCAACCTTTAGAATGTCCTTTTTTCCCATCTTTCCGCTTCTGGCGTTTTTGATGATCGCCACAGTACAGTCTAGCTTGTCTAGTCCTAAGTGCTTGTAAATACTCATGCTTTTGCCGGCTTTGATGTGATCAAGAACGAAGCCTTCCTCAATTTTTCCTACATTTAACATTTCTGAATCCCTCCTTACTGAACATCGATTTCTAAGAGTGTTAAGAGCAGCGCCATCCGCACATACACGCCGTATTGTACCTGACGGAAGTACACCGCACGCGGGTCATCATCGACCTCGACGGAAATTTCGTTGACGCGCGGGAGTGGGTGCAGGACAATCATGTCAGATTTGGCAAGCTCCATCTTTTCTTTGTCGAGGATATAGTAATCCTTTAAGCGCACATAATCTTCTTCATTAAAGAAGCGTTCCTTCTGGACTCGGGTCATGTACAGGATGTCAAGCATTGGCATCACTTCCTCTAGCTTGCGCACTTCGCTGAAGGAAACGTTTTTTTCGCGGAGCATTTCGATAATATAATCCGGTATGGTAAGCTCCTCGGGAGAGATGAAGATAAAGTGGATATCATTGTAGCGCACGAGTGCATTGATCAGGGAATGGACAGTACGGCCAAATTTGAGATCACCGCAGAGTCCGATGGTAAAATGATTGAGGCGCCCCTTGATAGCGCGAATGGTTAGAAGATCTGTGAGGGTCTGCGTGGGATGCTGGTGTCCGCCGTCACCGGCATTGATCACTGGAATCGAAGAGCGCGAGGCTGCAACCATGGGCGCGCCTTCTTTGGGATGACGCATCGCGCAGATATCTGCGAAGCAGGAAATTACGCGGATGGTGTCTGATACGCTCTCTCCCTTTGCCGCCGAGGAAGAGTTTGCGTCGGAGAAACCAAGAACCTGACCGCCGAGGTTCAGCATAGCAGCTTCAAAGCTCAACCGGGTTCGGGTGCTTGGTTCGTAAAAGCAGGTTGCAAGCTTTTTGCCTTCACAGACATGTGCGTACTTGGATGGATTTGCCTCGATCTCTTCTGCAAGGGTAAAGAGCTTGTCCAGCTCTGCCGTCGAAAAATCGAGTGGACTCATCAAATGTCTTAATTCTCTCATATTAAGAAAGCCTCCTAGATTAAGATAATAAAAAGGGGAACAGATTCATGTTATCTAATCCCCCCTTCGCGTCTTTTTACATACTTTTGAGATTGTATCACATCGTTAAGAAGCTTTCAAGTATAATTTAAAAAAATTGGATTTTTAATTTTGTCTTGCCTTTTGATTGGGGAATGTTATAATGTGTTTAGGCATAGCCTAAGAAGTGAAGATGTGATTATGAGGAGAACAGAAATGGAATTTAAAGAGAGAAAAAGATGGTTGTTCTTTGGACTGCCATTTACTTTTACAGTATATACGATAAAAGAAGATGTGATTACAGTCAATACAGGATTTCTCAACAGGGAGGAAAATGACTGTTATATGTATAAAGTACAGGATGTGACGCTCAAAAGTTCTTTGATTGAAAGAATCTTTGGACTTGGGACGGTTGAGTGCCACACGGGAGATGTCACAAGTCCGCTGCTGGCAATACAGCATATTAAAAATGCCAGAGCTGTAAAGCAGTTTATCCTAGAGCAGTCAGAGGAGGATAGAAGAAAGCGTCGGACACTCAGCACGCTTGACATTGGTGCGGTTGAGGTAGACGATGTCGAGTAGTAGGAATGAACAGGAAAGAATCTCGCTCAGTGCAGAGGAGATTGCCGCAGTGTTGGCAGATACATATTTTGATGTGAATTTGATTGGCGAGGGCACGGAAGAGGAGGTCAGGTCAGACGGCGAAGACGATGTCCGAAGTGCGCGCAGGCGTCAGCGGATGAAGGAGATGAAACGCAGGAAAAAGCAGCAGGCGATGATGCGCAGGCTGCTGATCCCAGGAATTATTGTACTGGTGATAGGGGGCGTATTGATCGGAAAAGGGATTGGCAGTCTGATAAAGAGACAGGCCGCGCCAAAGCTCTCTTATGACAGCAGTATCAATGTGGCAGGATGTTCGTTAGACAATCGCATCGCAGACAGTATCAACGATCTTCTGGAGAAGCTTGATGCGGTTACAGTACGGACGCTTGGCGGAAACAATCATGAGCCAGCGCTGAGTGCAGACGCTGACGAGGCGACAAAATTGTTGTCAGATGAGCTGGTCAGCACAAATGGCGTATTTATTGATGTGGCGGCAGGGAAGATCTTGGCGCAGAAGGATGCCCGAATGCGCATCCCACCTGCATCCATGACGAAAATATTGACAGTTTTGGTAGCGGCAGAGCACATCACTGACATGGATGATACATTTGAGATCACAAGGGAGATTACGGATTACAGTTTCACAAACGGATGCAGCAGTGCAGGATTTGAGATTGGTGAGACGGTCACGATCAAAGATCTGTTCTACGGGACAGTGCTGCCGTCAGGTGCAGAAGCAGCACTGGGGCTGGCATTCTATGTCTCAGGCTCGCAGGAAGCGTTTGTGGAACTGATGAATGAGAAGCTAGATGAGCTGGGTTTGTCGGAGACCACACATTTTACCAACTGTGTGGGTGTGTATGAAGATGCACATTACAGTACGGTTTATGATATTGCAGTGATCTTGAAAGCGGCGGCCGACAACAGTTTTTGCAGGGAGGTACTCAGCGCCCACAGATATACGACGACGGCTACCGAAGAACATAGTGAGGGCTTAAAGCTGTCCAATCTGTTTCTGCGGAGGATAGAGGACAAGGACACACACGGAGAAGTGTTGTGTGCCAAGACGGGGTATGTGGATCAGTCTGGAAATTGTGCCGCAAGTCTAGGGATTGACAAAAATGGGAAGGAGTATATCTGTGTGACAGTGAACGCGACGAATCAGTGGAGATGCATTGAGGATCACGAAGCACTGTATCAGCAGTTTTTGCCCTGACGGCGTGTCAGAACATGTTCAAACAACAGTCCTGCCATAAACCAGAAAGGGAAAAAGTCTATGCGAATCAGACCGTTGATATGCCAGCGGCAACGATTATAATTCCACGGACAGAGTTCGTATTTTTCCAGAAGACGCCCACTGGTGTACTCCGCGCCAAAGATGGAGAGCGCATAAATCGTCCCGCGCACGAGAAGATGACAGTGGCGGAACAATAAAAATGCTGGTTGAAACAACGCTGCGCACCCATAGATGGGAAACATCCACAGAGAGGTCTGTCCAATCAGCGGGAGCTCGCGCCGCCTGAGCGCGCCCAGTGCGGTGAAAGTGATTTCCATACACCAGCCAATTGTACCGCATTTTATGAAATTTTTAAGAAAAGGTAAAGGAATCATTGTTTTTTTCATGCGACTAGCATAACCAGATTTCCTTTACCTTATTCATTGCTCTTGTATCGTTATTTCAGTTTTTTGTTAGCTTCCTCGATGGCAGCCTGGGATGCGCGGTCAAAGGTGGTGACATTGACTGGGCCGTAGGTGGGTGTCTTATAGATGGGTGTAGTGTATCCAAATTGCGTGAAATACACATACTGAGAAGTCGCATTGATGTTGCTGTACACACCTTCCGCGACGACCTCCATACCAGAGCCATCGCGCCGAATCCGCTTTAGCTGCGGGGTATTGCCGGAGGTTTGATAATAAATATAGTCATTGGTCACATTGAGCAGGTCAATTCTGCCTGTGTCGAGCAGCTTTTTGCTCCCGTCTGTGATGTTGAGGCTGATGAGTGAATAGTTGTCATGAATATCAATGCCATACACAACATTGCCTTCTATGATTGGCATGTATACATCCTCCGCGATCACCTGACGGGATGTCTTGGTATTTAAATCCAGGGCCATCAAGTGCAAGTTCTGTTCATTATTCAAGTAGTAAAAGGTTGAGTTCTGTATACTGACAGGAAGGATATCCAGATCAAGGAGAATCTCCTTTGTCTTGCCATCAATGGACGCCTTTTTCAGTGATATTTCCTCAGAGGCGCATGTGTAGTACACATCATTGTCTGCGAGCAGCACATACTTGCCATTCACACGGTCAAGACAGATGACATCCTTTGGATTTGTCTTGTTGGTCCGATAGATGCCAGATGTGCTCACCATGAATCCAAGTCCTGTTCCGCTGCCAGACCCGCCCTGATAATAATACAGATATTTGCCATCTGCATTGATGTTTGAGACTTCCGTATACACGAGTTTTTTTATCTCGGATTCATCTGGACGCATGCGGTAAAGTGCAGAGGAATCATAGGTGTTAGCAAAGTAGACATAGCCGTCATTTTCACAGAACAAACCATTGTTATATAGGTTTCCGGCAGTGTTGCCAATCGTGCCGGGGGGATTGACAGGTACTTTGTTATATTTGTGGTTGAATACAGATAATACTGTTATCAATAGTGCTGCACATACGATGCAGAGTATGGTGATGATCCTTTTTTTCATTATGTGTTCCTCCCTATGAACTGTATATTGGTATGTGTATACTATCATTATAATTGTTTTGGAAGAAAAATGAAAGAATTCTCTATTATTTTTTTACAAAGTTTATTGTGTGTGCTATACTAATAAAAAAACAAAAGCGGAGGGCAGATCAGATGGATTTATCAGAACTTAGGGGATCGCTTGACTGCATTGACCGCCAGATTGTTGAACTCTACGAGAAACGGATGGATGTATGTGCACAGGTGGCTGCATACAAGATAGAGACAGGCAAAAGAGTTTTTGACAAGGAGCGGGAACAGCAGAAGCTAAAGGCAGTCAGTGAACTGACACACAACGAATTTAATGCGCATGGAATCAGGGAGCTGTTTGAGCAGATCATGTCAATGAGCAGAAAGCTTCAATATCAGATGATCACAGAGCACAATGGCGGGGGACGCCTGTCCTTTATCGAGATGGGCGCGATTGACTGCAAAAAGTGCAGGGTCGTGTTTCAGGGGGCGGAGGGCGCCTACTCGCAGGCTGCGATGATGGAGTACTTCGGTGAGGAGGTAGACAGCTTTCATGTTGACACATTCCGGGATGCGATGCTTGCGATCGACGAGGGGAGTGCGGACTTTGCAGTGCTTCCGATTGAAAATTCGTCGGCGGGAATTGTGAGTGAGATTTATGACCTGCTGGTGGAGTTTGAGAACTATATCGTGGGAGAGCAGATTATCAAGATTGAGCACTGCCTGCTGGCAGCGCCCGGAACAAGGCTTGAAGATATCAGGACCGTGTATTCGCATCCGCAGTCGTTGATGCAGAGCGCGCATTATCTGCTGGAGGCGGGCTGGCAGCAGATCAGCATGAAAAATAATGCCTTTGCGGCAAAGAGGGTCGCCGAGGACAAGGACCCGACACAGGCGGCAATCGCAGGGGAAACGGCAGCAAAAATATATGGTCTTGACATCCTCAAAAGAGGGGTGAATGATATAAAAAACAATTCGACGCGGTTCATTGTCATCACCAACCAAAAGGTGTTTGCTTCGAATGCCGCCAAGATCAGTCTGTGCTTCGAGGTAAGTCATGAGAGCGGCGCGCTCTATCATGCTCTTTCACATCTGATGTATAACGGGCTGAACGTGACAAAGATTGAGTCGCGCCCCATTGCGGGAAGGAATTGGGAGTATCGTTTTTTCCTGGATTTTGAGGGGAATCTGACAGACAGTGCAGTGAGAAATGCACTCAGGGGACTGCGGGAGGAGACCCGCAACATGAAAGTACTGGGAAATTATTAGTGATAGTGGAGGGGGAACAGCTATGACATATAAGACCTTTGCAGCGATAGACGTAGGGTCCTATGAGCTGGCGATGAAGGTATATGAGATATCTGCCAAAAACGGAATCAAGGAGATCGACCATATTCGACATCGAATAGAGCTTGGCACAGATTCGTATTTTATGGGAAAGCTCAACTATGACCGTGTGGATGAGCTATGCCGGATGCTGAATGAGTTCACAGCGATCATGAAATCCTACAAGGTAGATGCGTATAAGGCATATGGTACAAGTGCGATCAGGGAATCGCAGAACCAATACATTCTGCTGGATCAGATTGAGACACGGACAGGGATTCGCATTGAGGTGCTCAGCAATTCGGAGCAGCGTTTTCTCGACTACAAATCTGTCGCGTCAAGAGTGAAGGATTTTCAGAGTATTATCGAGAAGAGCACCGCTTTTATCGACATCGGGGGCGGGAGCATCCAGATCTCTCTCTTTGATGAGGACAGCCTGGTCACATCACAGAATATCAGACCTGGTGTACTGCGCATGAGAGAGGAGCTTGCGCGGGTTTCCTATCGGAGTTATCAACTGGAGGATATCGTGGGAGAGATGGTCTGCGACAGTCTTGAAAGTTTTCGTGAAATGTTTATCGGAGACAAGAAAATCCAAAACATTATTCTCGTGGATGATTATGTGTCGCTGATCGTGCAGCGCAATTTCCTTGAAACGATCAAGAAGGGGCAGGTGAGCACCGAGAATTTTCTGGGGTTTGTAGATTCTCTGAAAAAGAAAAAGGCGAGAGAAATCGCGCTGTCGCTGGGGCTTGCGCAGGAGAATATCTCTCTGTTGTATTTGTCAGCACTGATGATCAAGCATATGATCAAGCTGCTGGGCGCTGAGATGCTGTGGGCGCCGGGCGTATCCCTGTGTGATGGCATTGCTTATGAGTACGCGGAGCGCAATAAGCTGCTGCCGTCAGATACCGAGGGGGTGCTGCATGATTTTGAGCAGGACATGCTGGACTGTGCCAGAGATATCAACAGGCGTTATCACAGTGGTGAGCATCGTACCCGCGAACGCGAGATGACTGCGCTGACTATCTTTGACAGCATGAAGAAAATACATGGCCTGTCAAAGCGTGACAGGCTGCTCTTGCAGCTTGCAGCGATATTGAGCGAGTGCGGCAGATACATCAGCCTTGCAAATGTCGGCGATAATTCCTACAATATTATCAGCGCGACAGAGATCATCGGTTTATCGCATGTGGAGCGTGAGATCGTGGCAAATGTAGCCAAGTATGCCACGGAGAAATTTGACTACTTTAAGATTCTGGACAGCAATGCAGCGCTTGACAGAGAATCTTACCTGAGAATTGCCAAATTGACAGCGATCATCCGTCTCTCGGAGGGACTGGATCTAAGTCATAAGGGTAAGTGCGACAAGCTAAAGATTGCGAATGAGAATGACGAGCTGGTGCTCACTGTGGAGACCAATGCGGACATGACACTGGAGTTTGGATTATTTGAGCGGTATGCCAACTTTTTTTTGGAAGTGTACAATATCAAGCCGGTCATTAGGCAGAAAAAGAGTAATATCTGATGTAGGGGGAATGAGTGATGGGTGATAAGAACAGTAAGACAGATTATGGCAGAGCAGAATATTATTACAACCGAGAACTGAGCTGGCTTGCCTTTAACCACAGGGTGCTTGAGGAGGCAAAGGATAAGGACATCCCTCTTTTTGAGCGGATTAAGTTTCTTGCCATTACAGCGTCGAACTTAGATGAATTTTTTATGGTGCGCGTAGCTTCGCTAAAGGATATGGTAAATGCAGGCTACACCAAAAAGGATATCGCGGGAATGACACCGGCGGAGCAGCTCGAGGTGATCAATCGCGCGACACATGAGCTTGTGGGAATGCAGTATTCAGTCTATAACAAATCTTTATTGCCGCTGCTGGCGCAGAACGGACTGCAAGTTGTGGAGAGCCATGAGGAGCTTAGCAAGAAGGATTGTGCTTTCGTGGACAGGTATTTTCAGGACAATGTATATCCAGTGCTGACACCGATGGCAGTGGATTCTTCAAGACCCTTTCCGCTGATTCGCAATAAATCCCTGAACCTCGGTGCGCTGGTGTCCAGAAAAGAGGTGAAGGGCAGGCGCCATTTGTTTAACAAAAAGTCTGTCCATGGCAAGGAAGTTGAGTTTGCGACTGTGCAGGTTCCGAGCGTGCTGCCGCGCATTGTGCAGCTGCCAGAATCTGAGGATGGGACAAAGCGCGTGATATTGCTCGAACAGATTATTGAGCGAAATATGGATAAGCTGTTTTTGAATTACAATATAGAGTGTTCCTTTCCGTTCCGCATTATGAGAAATGCAGATTTTTCACTGGAGGAGGAGGAGACAGAAGATCTCCTGAAAGAGATTGAGAAGCAGCTCAAAAAGAGACAGTGGGGGCAGGCAATCCGCCTTGAAGTCGAGGAAGGGATTGAGAAGCGTCTGCTGGACATTATCAAAAAAGAGCTGATGATCGATGAGCGGGATATCTACAATATACCTGGACCGCTCGATCTGACCTTTTTGATGAAAATGTATGGATTGGAAGGCTTTGGGCATCTCAAAAACAAACCTTATGTGCCCCAGCCTGTGCCCGAGATTGAGACGGGCGATGATATTTTTGAGAAAATCCGTGAGCAGGATATCCTGCTGCATCATCCGTATCAGACCTTTGCGCCTGTGGTGGACTTTATCAAGCAGGCAGCCAAAGACCCGCAGGTGCTTGCCATCAAGCAGACCCTTTACCGCGTGAGCGGCAATTCACCGATTATCGCGGCGCTTGCGCAGGCGGCGGAGAACGGCAAGCAGGTGTCTGTGCTGGTAGAGTTAAAGGCACGTTTTGACGAGGAAAACAACATTGTGTGGGCAAAGAAGCTGGAGAAGGCAGGCTGTCACGTCATCTATGGTCTGGTGGGACTCAAAACGCACTGTAAGATTACCCTGGTTGTCAGACGTGAGGAAGAGGGCATACGGCGCTATGTGCATCTGGGGACAGGAAACTATAATGATGCCACGGCGAAGCTGTATACGGATTTGGGCATTCTCACCTGCAATGAGGCGATCGGAGAGGATGCGACAGCTGTATTCAACATGCTGTCAGGCTATTCGGAACCACTCGGATGGAATCATCTGGCGCTGGCGCCGCTGTGGTTAAAAGATCGTTTTCTGTATCTGATCAACAGAGAGAAGGAGAATGCTGTCGAGAAGCGTCCGGCTAGGATTGTGGCGAAGATGAACTCCCTGTGTGACCCGGATATCATCAAAGCACTGTACGAGGCGGCTGCAAAGGGTGTGAAAATTCAGCTCATCGTCCGGGGAATCTGCTGTCTGAGGACAGGTGTGGATGGTACGGACAATCATATTGAGGTGCGCTCTATTGTGGGAAATTTCCTCGAGCATGCGAGAATCTTTTATTTTGAAAATGCGGGGGACCCTGAGCTTTATATGGCGAGTGCGGACTGGATGCCTAGAAATTTAGAGCGCAGAGTAGAAATCCTATTTCCAGTGCTTCAAGCTGAACTCAAAGAAAAAGTGTGGCATGTCCTTGAAGTGCAGTTGAATGACACCCAGAAGGCGCGTTTCCTCCAAGCGGACGGAAGCTATCGCAAGGCGGAGAGCAAGGGAAAGGCGTGCAATGCACAGGATGTATTCTGCAAGGAATATGTGACACTGGCAGCCAAAAAAGAAAAGGCGGAGCAGCAGGCGCGTACCTTCCGGCCAGAGTATAATCAGACAATACAAAATTAGAAGGAGCAGATTCAGTTATGATAAGATATGTACTGGCTTCCGCATCTCCCAGACGGATGGAGCTTTTGGAGCAGGCTGGACTGGATTTTGAGATTGTTCCAGCGCAGGGAGAGGAGGTTCATACGAAGGAATCTCCAGCAGATATTGTGGAGGAGCTGTCATATAAGAAGGCGAGTGAGGTGGCAGCGCGCTATAAGGAATATCATACAAATGACACAACTGTCATTATTGGCGCGGACACGATCGTTGCGCATGGAACGCAAATTATGGGAAAGCCGAAGGACAAGGCAGATGCGGCGGCGATGCTCACAAAGCTGCAAGGCAGCACCCATCAGGTATACACAGGTGTGACTTTGATTATCACAGAAAGCGGGCAGGCAGAAAAACCAAAGCAGGAAGTCGTCACATTTCATGAAAAGACGGATGTCCAGATGTATCCGATGACACCAGCCCAGATTGCGGCATATATAGCGACAGGGGAGCCGATGGATAAGGCAGGTGCGTATGCGATACAAGGAAAGTGTGCAGTCTATATCAAAGGGATCAGCGGAGAGTATAATAATGTCGTAGGGCTTCCGATTGCAAGATTGATGCAGGAGCTCATTGCGCGGAGATTCGTATAGCATTCATATCACTGTTTGGTACAGGATGTTGCACTTGGTGCAAAGAATTGCATAGAATGTTTGCGAAAAGGGTTTACAAAACAGCCTGTAAGCTGTTACAGTAATAGTTGATGTTTACAGATATCATATTATTTCAATAAAGGAGAGAGAACTATGCACGAATATGATGAGGCGGTACTGAACTGTTTTCTGGCAAACCAGCTTCAGCTTTTACCGGAGAAAGTAGCGGACAATATCGATGAAGCAGAGGCATTTCTTGAGGAGTGTGTGGCGGTAGTCGTTGATTCTGTTGAGGAAGTATGGAATTACTTTGATGAGGAAGGGATTGACCTAGAGGGACAGAACAAGGAAGAAATCGTAGATGCACCGGAGGTTTTTGACATCGGGGATGGCAGATACCTGATCGTGGAGAGTTAGGGGATAGGAATAGGGAGACAAAGTGGAAAGAAGAACAAATATTTCAGTATGGCAGTTAAGATTGTTTGAGGGCTTTGACAAAGACGTAATGGTCATGCAGCGCGATGAGGAGGAAGTCTTTGACGATGCAATCCATGTGTTTTTTGACAAAGAATACTACGATGCATATGTCGCGATGGCTGTCCGATACAGTGCGCACCATTATGCGTATCATGAAGACAAGCTCGGTGAGGTAGTCCATCAAATCTTTGAGGAATCGATACCTGGGTTGGTGCTGCATATGAGCACCAACAATGATGCCCCGAAGAATATCCTTGGGGATGAGAAGTATATCGCAGCGAGGGAGCTTCTGGGACTCAGAGATGCGGCAGACAGCTATCATGTGCTCTATATGGCGTCCATTGAACGATGCAGCAAGGAGGAGGCAGTCGCGCAGCTCTGGACGAAAAATGTCTATATTATCGGGCAGCTTCCTGATTTCAGGGTCAAGCCAAAGGAGGGTGAGAAACCAGTATTTGAGCTGATGACCATGAGGCGCAAGAATAACGGTGAACAGGCAGGACCGGAAGACTTTGATTATGAGTCACTCAAAGTATTTTTGACATTGGACAGTGCCATGCACTTTAATCCAGACAAAAAGCCAGTCAACAAGTACAAGCTTGCCATGCTGACACAGCTTGTCAGAGGCAGGCTCCAGGTAATTATAGAGCCTCACAGGAGATACTGGCTGGAGTTTGACCCCGTATCGATTGATTTGAAGGGACATCTGGATATACCCGTTTACAATGAGGAGATGGTGCAGGCTAGAATCCGTTCCTACACGCAGATGGAGCAGATATATATTATTCTGGCGTCCATACACAGTGATTACAGAGCATCGCGCGGCAATCCGCTGCTGATGAAAGCAGATGAAAATAATATACTAATGTTTCTATTTGCAACGTATGATGATGCTGTCAATTATGTGCTGCAAAATCCAATGACCATGCCAATCTTTGACAGTACTTTTCCCATCGGTGTGTTGGACCAGAAGAATAAACTATATTCGCTGGAAACAGTGCTGGCGCTGGCGGATAAGCTGGGCGTGACAGGGGTGAATCTTGATTTTGACACTGTGGATGCGATCGGCTGTAAGATGCAGTATCTCAGAGACATTGCAGGTTATCACCGCGACGTGGAGGACTTGTTGTCGGAGGAAGAACTGGCGCAGGTCATGCATGAGGAGGATGGTGAGAAGAAGTATCGTATGCCTATCGTTCCATTCTGTGACCAGGAGAACGATTACGAAGTGTCTGATGAGAGAAAAGCGGAGCTGATCGCGCATATGGACCAGGACGAGGATCAGGGATTTGCCTATATGGCAGGCTGCTCGATCATCGAGATGATGACCATGATGCAGGAAGCGGCAGTGCGCTTTGACACGGCAAGAAAGGCTTCGGACAACGAGGGTGTAGAGAAGTATACACTTTTGATGAACAGAATCACGCTGTATTTGACCGAAGCGCTGTGCGAAAAACCATATATTTATACATTGAAAGAGGAGAACGGTGACTTTACACTCCGAAACAACATTGCCTACCTGATCATCACAAACCGCTATGAGACAGGCAGAAAAGGTGAGGGGAAGCTGATGCCTGCCGGGATAGACAATCCGCAGTTTATGGAAAAGCTCTGTGAGGTCAGCAGGGTTGCGGCGCTCACAGATGGTCCGAGCACACTGTGCATGATGGACACGAAGCTGATGAGTGAGGTGGCAAAGCAGTGGAAGAAGGCAGAGCCAGTACGTGAGGAGTTTATGATCTATCTGACACAGGGATGCGGTCTAACGTATTCGGATGCAGGGTACTATTATAGAAGACTTCGGTCAGACAGCAGCATCTTTTTGGAGTTTGCCTCCGCTGTCAGAGACGGCAAATATCCGTCGATCGGTATGCTTACGATAGAGGGATTTACTGCGCAAGGACTGGCTGAGCAGAATGGTTTCACAATGTTACAGGCATATGATGCATTGCTGACGCTAAAGCAGAAACCGGAGAGCGCGCAGAAGTTCGAAAAAATGCATGATGAAGAAGAGACGTCCGACAGTGACATGGAGGACAAAAAAGGATTCTTCGGAAAGCTGTTTAAGAAGTGAGGAATAAATAATGATAAGTGCAAACAATGTAACCTATAGAGTAGGAAAAAAGGCGTTATTTGAGGATGTAAACATTAAGTTTACAGAGGGAAACTGCTATGGGCTGATCGGAGCCAACGGCGCAGGCAAATCAACCTTTTTGAAAATTTTGTCAGGGAAGCTGGAGACGACAAAGGGAGATATCGCAATCACCCCAGGGCAGCGGCTTTCCGTGTTGGAGCAGGACCACTTCAAGTATGATGAGTATCCGGTGATGGATGTTGTCATCATGGGAAATGCACGACTTTATGAGATCATGAAGGAGAAGGATGCTATCTATGCCAAGGAGGACTTCACAGACGAGGATGGTATCCGCGCCAGTGAACTTGAAGGCGAGTTTGCGGAGATGGACGGCTGGGAGGCTGAATCCAGTGCAGCGCAGTTGTTAAATGGTCTCGGCATAGATACAGAGATACATTACTCATTGATGAAGGACTTGAACGGCAGTGAGAAGGTAAAAGTTCTGCTGGCGAAAGCACTTTTTGGCAATCCAGATATTCTGCTGCTCGACGAGCCGACAAACCATTTGGATTTAGATGCGATTGCATGGCTGGAGGAGTTTTTGATCAATTTTGAGAATACTGTAATCGTCGTATCGCATGACCGCTATTTCCTGAATAAAGTATGTACACAGATAGCCGATATTGACTATGGCAAGATTCAGCTCTACGCAGGCAACTATGATTTCTGGTATGAGTCGAGTCAGTTGCTTGTCAAGCAGATGAAGGAGGCGAACAAGAAGAAAGAGGAGAAGATCAAAGAGCTACAGGAGTTCATCTCACGATTCTCCGCCAATGCTTCCAAGTCAAAGCAGGCAACTTCAAGAAAGCGTGCGCTGGAAAAGATTGAGCTTGATGATATCAAGCCGTCGAGCCGCAAGTATCCTTATATAGATTTTCGCCCGGACCGTGAGATAGGAAATGAAGTGCTCACCGTGGAGAACCTCTCCAAAACCATCAATGGAGAGAAGGTGCTTGACAGTATTTCCTTCATACTGGGGCGTGAGGATAAGGTTGCCTTTGTGGGTGGAAATGAGCTTGCGAAGACGACGCTGTTTCAGATTCTTATGGGGGAGATGGAGCCGGATGAAGGGACATACAAGTGGGGTGTCACCACGTCGCAGGCATATTTTCCAAAGGACCCTACCAATGAATTTAATAATGACTACACGATCGCAGACTGGCTGATGAGCTACTCGCCAGTGGATGATATCACTTATGTGCGCGGTTTCCTCGGCCGTATGCTTTTTGCGGGTGAGGATGGTGTAAAAAAAGTGAAAATACTTTCCGGTGGGGAAAAGGTGCGCTGCCTGCTCAGCAAAATGATGATCAGCGGTGCGAACTGCCTGATTCTTGATGAGCCGACAAACCATCTTGACATGGAGTCGATCACAGCGCTCAATAATGGGTTGATCAAGTTCCCTGGCATGGCAATCTTCGCCTGCCATGACCATCAGTTTGTTGAGACAACAGCAAATCGCATCATGGAGATACTGCCAAACGGCACATTGATTGACAAGATTACGACATATGATGAGTATCTTGCCAGTGATGAGATGGCGAGAAAAAGGACATCTGTGTATACAGCCGAGGCAGAGGACGAGACTGGCGAGGAAGAGTAGGATTACAAATAGAGCGAGTAGGGGAAAATTCCCCTGCTCGATTTTGGTTACGAGGAGAGTGGAAAATGGGATTTGTTGATCTACACGTACATTCGTGCCGCTCAGACGGGACGATGACACCACATGAACTGGTGGACTATGCCCTGGAAAAAGGTCTGAGTGCGCTGGCGCTCACAGATCATGACACCATCGATGGGCTGGACGAGATTATGGAGTATGCAAAGGACAAGCCAATAGAGATCATTCCAGGGATAGAATATTCGACGGAATACAATCAGCGGGATGTGCATATTGTGGGTTTATTTATAGATTACAAGGCACCTGTCTTTCTGGAATACTTAGCCCGTTTCAAGCAGTCCCGGACGGACAGAAATTATAAGCTCTGTGCAAATCTGCAAAATGCCGGCATCGATATCACCTATGAGGCGCTTATGGAAGCATATCCAAATGCAGTGATCACAAGGGCACACTACGCTGGCTTTTTGTTGGACCACGGGTATGTGAAGAGCAGGAATGAGGCGTTTGAACGGTATCTTGGGGACCACACACCGTATTTTGTGCACCGTGAGAAAATCACGCCGGAGGAAGTGATTGAGGTGACACGAAAGGCTGGCGGGATTCCCATTCTTGCACACCCGACTTTGTACAAGCTGGGGCGGGAACAGTTAGATATCCTGGTGGGAAGATTGACAGAAGCGGGATTGATGGGGATGGAGTGCTATTATAGCACGTACACACCGGCGGAGACAAGACAGATGAAGGCATTGGCACAACAGTATCAACTGCTGCCAAGCGGCGGTTCTGACTTTCACGGTGATGCCAAACCGGGATTGGACTTAGGTGTCGGCTATGGCAGGCTTTATGTGCCGGATGAAATCCTGGTAAATCTGAAAAAGACACTGCACACGAAGATGCTGTTGACAGATTTGGACGGAACGCTGCTTGACACAAAGAAATCCGTCTCAGAGAAGAGTAGAAACGCACTCATCAAAATGCTGTCAAAAGGAAATCATCTGGTACTCGCAAGCGGCAGGTCATACGATAGCATTTTGGATGTGCTGGCACTGCTTGATTTGCCAGAGAAGGATTTGGCAGGAAGTGTCTATATGGCAGCATATAATGGTGCGCTGCTCTATGACTGTACGAAACAGGCTGTCATAGCGCAGTACACAGTCCCAATACCAGCGGCACAGGAGATTTTCGATATGGCACTGCAAAGGGGCATCCATATTCAGACCTACACAGATACGCATATTGTGAGCTGTGCGGAGGATGAGGAGCTTGTCTATTACAGGACGGCAATTCATTCCCCGTACAAGGTCGGCACTGTGTTGGCGCAGGAGCTGACGCACGCCCCCTGTAAGCTGCTTGCGATAGAGCTTCATGACAGAAGCAGGCTTGAGGCATTTCGCAGCGAGTTTGAGGCTTCTGCGCTTGCGAGGGACATTACCTGTGAATTTTCCTGTGCGCGCTATCTTGAATTTTATAACAGGCACGCAGGGAAGGGAAATGCGCTGCGGCATCTGTGCAATGCGGTCCATGTCCACATCAAAAATACGGTTGCAGCAGGGGATGAGGAGAACGACATCTCCATGCTGAGGGCAGCGGCGGTCGGCGTCTGTATGGCAAATGGCACTCCGTCCGTGAAGGCGCAGGCAGATTATGTCACAGACCATGACAATGACCATGATGGAATTATGGAAGTCATTGAAAGGTTTGATTTAAAATGATAGACAGCAAATGAATTAAACGGTATACTTGAAGTACGAGATTTGAATCGATAAAATTACAAGGGAAGGAAAAGGATTAGAGATGAACGAAAAAAAGATCGCATTTGCAGAAAGAATCGAGCAGAACAGCAAAAACTATTCGCCGAGGGATTTATTTAACTTAGAGGCAGCAGAAGTAATGCTGAAATTGCTAAATCAAAGCTATGGGCTGTATACACTGATGACAGACAGACATGGAAACATACTGATGACAGTTGGGGATTTTGGAGATTTTAAGCCGGATGTAGTCAACCATCCGGGAAATAAAATTAGGGTCAAAGGCAGGACGGTGTGTCATATTTATGCGAAGTTTGATCATGTTCCGACGGAGCAGTTTGATGTGGTGAGTAAGGTTCTCGGGGCATACATCGAAACGCTGGAGGAATACAGCAAGAAATCATATTTGGCTAGCGAGCAGGCGCTTTACATTGATGAGTTGGAGCAGCAGCTCAAAAAAGATGCCTCACAGGCGCAGTACGCCGGACAGAATGACCCGCTCACAGGCGTGCTGAATAGAAATCATTTTATCAGCCATATGAAGGAGCTGACAGAGCGTGAAGTCGTTCCCACTGCGGCGATCTGTGTCAATATCAACGACTGGCGGTTCGTTGACAATCATTATGGTGAGGAGGAGAGCGACCGTCTGATCGTAACTGTGGCGCAGATCCTCAAGTCCCAGGCGGAGGAAGCCGGTTTGGAGTACGCAGTGATCGGAAGAGTGGAGGGCGATGTGTTTAACGTGCTGCTGCCGCTCACAGAGGAGGAGGAAGCAAAAGCCTACTGTGACAAGATCCAAGAGGCATGTCTGAATTTCGAGGATGAGAAGCTGGCGCCCAGCATCGCGGTGGGCTGCGTAATGCGAACAAATGTCGAGGAAAATTTTAAGAATATTCTTTCAGATGCTGAATATGCTATGTTGGAGAATAAATTTGCAATCAAAAATGCACCTGGATATAAAGAACGGCTTGAAAAAGGACTTAGAAAGGCTTAAATCTAAAATAATTATTAAGTGTAATAAGTTTTGAAAACAAGAGATAATTCAAGATATGGAGAGTATTTAGAAGATAATGGAAGAAAATCAAATCTAAATACGTTTGCAGAATGCTCAATGAGAAATTATTATATGATTTGTTAGCACTCAATAGATAAGAGTGCTAATCAAAAAGTCAATTCTATATATTTTTATAAATCATGAAGGAGGCATTTAACATGAAATTAGTACCATTAGGAGACAGAGTCGTATTAAAGCAGTTGATCGCAGAGGAGACAACAAAGTCCGGTATTGTATTGCCAGGGCAGAATAAGGAAAAGCCGCAGCAGGCAGAGGTAATCGCTGTGGGACCAGGCGGTGTTGTTGACGGAAAAGAGATCAAGATGGAAGTCAAGGCAGGCGACAATGTCATCTACTCTAAGTACTCAGGAACAGAAGTGAAGATTGACGATGAGGAGTTTATCATTGTAAAGCAGAATGACATCTTAGCAGTGATCCAGTAAATAAAGAAAGTTTAGAATATAAGTGGAGGATAATGAAATCATGGCAAAGGAAATTAAATATGGAGCTGAGGCTCGTAAGACATTAGAGACAGGTGTAAACAAGTTAGCAGATACCGTGAGCGTGACACTGGGACCCAAAGGAAGAAACGTTGTTCTTGATAAATCTTTTGGTGCGCCGCTCATCACAAACGACGGTGTGACAATCGCGAAGGAGATTGAGCTGGAAGATGCATTCGAGAATATGGGTGCACAGCTCGTCAAGGAAGTTGCTACTAAGACAAACGATGTGGCAGGCGACGGTACCACAACAGCGACTGTTCTGGCACAGGCGATGATCAATGAGGGTATGAAGAACCTTGCGGCAGGCGCAAACCCAATTATTTTAAGAAAAGGTATGAAGAAGGCTACAAACTGTGCAGTGGAAGCAATCGCATCCATGAGTTCCAAAGTCAATGGAAAGCAGCACATTGCAAGAGTAGCGACAGTTTCCTCAGGTGATGAGGAAGTTGGTAACATGGTAGCAGATGCTATGGAGAAGGTATCAGGCGACGGCGTTATTACCATCGAGGAGTCCAAGACAATGCAGACAGAGCTTGACCTGGTAGAAGGTATGCAGTTTGACCGCGGATACATCTCAGCGTACATGGCAACCGATATGGATAAGATGGAAGCGACAATGGAAGATCCTTATATCCTGATCACAGACAAGAAGATCTCAAATATTCAGGAGATTCTGCCAGTGTTGGAGCAGGTAGTGCAGTCCGGTGCAAAGCTTCTGATCATCGCTGAGGATGTAGAGGGTGAAGCACTCACGACACTGATTGTCAACAAACTTCGCGGTACATTCAATGTCGTAGCAGTGAAGGCGCCAGGATACGGCGACAGAAGAAAAGCGATGCTGGAGGATATAGCAATCCTCACAGGCGGCCAGGTGATCAGCGAGGAGCTTGGTCTGGATCTCAAAGAAGCGACTCTGGAGCAGTGCGGTCGTGCGAAATCTGTTAAGGTTCAGAAGGAGAACACCATCATCGTTGACGGCGAGGGTGATAAGGCAGCAATTGATGCGAGAATCTCTCAGATCAAGAAGCAGGTAGAGGAGACAACATCTGACTTTGATAAGGAGAAGTTACAGGAGAGACTTGCAAAGCTTGCAGGCGGTGTTGCAGTCATTCGTGTCGGCGCAGCGACAGAGACAGAGATGAAGGAAGCAAAGCTTCGTATGGAAGATGCCCTGAATGCGACAAGAGCAGCAGTGGAGGAAGGAATTATCGCAGGCGGCGGATCTGCTTATATCCACGCGTCAAAGAAGGTGGCAGAGCTTGTTGACACGCTGGAGGGCGATGAGAAGACAGGTGCAAAGATTGTATTGAAGGCACTGGATGCACCGCTTCATATCATTGTTGCAAACGCAGGTCTTGAGGGCAGCGTTATCGTAAATAAGGTGAGAGAGTCCAATGCAGGTGTTGGCTTCGACGCTGCTAAGGAAGAGTATGTTGATATGGTTGAGGCTGGTATCCTTGATCCTGTGAAGGTGACAAGAAGTGCATTGCAGAATGCATGTTCTGTTGCAAGTACACTCCTCACAACAGAGTCCGTAGTGGCAAACATCAAGGAAGATACACCGGCAATGCCGGCAGGCGGTCCTGGAATGGGCGGAATGATGTAATAATTTCAAGAGCTTTAAGGAAGGAGAACGCAGTGACAGCGTTCTCCATTTTTTCATACGCAGCTTTATGCACAGGAAAGAAGAGTGAGCGCATATCATGATAGAAAATGTAAAAAACTGTGACAGCATTCACCTGTTTCGGGATATCAGCAGGGATGAGATCGAGAAGATGTTTCGGTGTTCGAAGACAGTGGAACGCAGTTTTGAAGATGGAATGTATATTTTTCGTCAGGGAGAGACACCCCAAAATCTGTTTCTGGTCCTAGAAGGGTCTGTGATGATCTCGAAGGACTTTGCGTCAGGAAAACGGGATGTGCTTTTTATGGTGGGGCAGGGAGATGTCTTTGGTGAGATGTTTCTCTTTGCAGATACAAAGGCATATTGGTATGATGCCATCGCGCAGGAGAAGGTGCGTGTACTTCAAATACCGTGGGAATTTTTTTACTGTTTTTGCAGCAATGCCTGTGAGCATCACCGCATGATTACCAGAAACATGCTAGAGATTCAGTCAGAAAAAAATTTTAAGATGACCAGAAAGCTGCATCTGTTGTCTGGAACGACACTGCGTGAGCGCATTGCCCTGTGGCTGTTGGAACAGGCTGCGGATGGTGATCGGATCAAACTTTCGATGAACCGGGAGGAACTGGCGGATTATCTTGGTACAACCAGGCCATCGCTGTCCAGAGAGCTGATGAAAATGCAGCAGGAAAAGCTGATTGAGACGGATAAGAATCTCATTCAAATTATGGACCGCGCTGCATTAGAAATTTTGTATTAAGAAAAAAACATAAAAAAGATAAAAGTGTAACAAATGTTACAGATATTTCTTTGATAATAAAATATACTAAAATCACAAAATAACACATACAAAACTATTAGATGCACAAAAACAAGAAGTATTTTTATAAAAGGAGGAATTATCATGACAGACAATGCACAGGTAAACAATTTGGTAAATCTTTTGGATGGATATGCAACAAAGGGTGGTCATCACCTCAATGTAAATGTGCTCAACAGAGACACACTCTTAGATGCACAGAAGCATCCAGAGAACTATCCGCAGCTCACAATCAGAGTTTCAGGCTATGCTGTTAACTTTATCAAGCTGACACCCGAACAGCAGGCAGATGTGATCTCAAGAACATTCCATGAGGCAATTTAAACATCGGCAGCATCATAACTTTATAATTCCATGAAACAGGGCACTGTCCGTAAGGGCAGTGCCCTGTTCGTCTTTTGTAGAAAAACAATGGACATAAAATGCAAAAGGAGATAAAATAGTAGTATCCAAATCGAAAAAGGAGCGTGACAGATATGCAGGTTGATTTTAGTATAGGAATAATATGGATGCTGGTCTCAATTGCAGGCGTATTGATACCGTTGGTGGGAATCTTTGTGCTGATGGGAAAGGAGCAGAGCAAATCTTCGACCAATCTGATGGTTGCAAACATCGGTTGCCTCATTATGAACGGGGCTTATTTTTTACTGCTTCGAACTGGGAAGCCTGCTGAGGCAACAATGGCGCTAAAGATGGAATATCTGGGAAATTTTTTGTTTTATTTCTTCTTTATTAAGTTTATTCTCTCCTATATGCAGATTGATGTGCGGCATCGATGGGTCAGAGTATTCACACATCTGTGGATGCTGTTTGAGGTGGCTGTGATTGCATTGGTTTGGGATGACACCAGACGGGAGGAAATGTTTGCGCATCATGATCTTGAAGTGGATTCCCAATTTGGCTATCACTTTTTTAATATGCAGGGCGGCATTGTCTATAAGGTTCGATACGGCTTTTTGCTGGGAATTCTGCTCATTTTGATCTTGTATATGATCATCAAGAGAGTACATATCAGAAAGCAGGGCGGCGATGAAAAACATAATCTTTCGCATCTGATTGTAGCGAAGTTTGTCATCATCATACCGCTTGTCATGGAGATTGTGTTTCGGTTTAGCTTTGAGTTTGTGCCAGTTTTTTCTTCCATCGCGGTACTGCTCATTATACTAAGTGTGGTTGAAGGCGATATTTTCAGTGTCCTGGATATCGGGCGGGGCTGGGTGATCGAGAATTTTGACTCCGTGTTTATGATTGTTGACAGTACCTATGGGTATCTTGATGCCAATAAGTTTGCCAAGGAACAGTTTGCAGAGCTATCCGAAATTCACAAGGGCGAAAAGCTGTCCGAGCGGCTGAGAGATTTGTTTTTATCAGAAAAGACAGAGATTGTGATTGGAGATAGACATTATGAAAAATTCATCAAGGAACTGACGGTCAAAGATAAACTCAGAGGATACTGTCTGATCATGCTGAATGTGACAAAGCGCTATAACATGATGGAGGAGTTGAAGGAGGCGAAACAGCGCGCCGAGGAGGCAAACGAATCTAAGTCTAATTTTCTATCGAATATGTCGCATGAGATTCGTACACCCATGAACGCCATTGTCGGCATGACCGAAATTTTGCTGCGCAGTGACTTGTCTGATCAGGATAGAGGATATCTGATGAACATCAAAAATTCGGGAGCGTCTCTGCTTACCATCATCAACGATATTCTTGATTTCTCCAAGATTGAGTCCGGCAGGCTTGAGATCATCGAAGAAGAATATGAACCTATGTCCATGCTCAGTGATCTCAGCATGATTTTCCTGAATCGAATTGGAGATAAGCCGGTGGAACTGCTTTTTGACATAGACAGGAATCTGCCCAATAAGATGTACGGAGATGCACTGCGTATCAGACAGGTTATTATCAATATCGCGAACAATGCAATCAAATTTACAGGAAAAGGATACGTAAAGCTTACGATCAAAATGTCGCCCATGACAGAAGCAGATATGGTGAATCTTGATATTTCAATCGAGGATTCTGGTCAGGGCATTAAGCCGGAGGATCTGGACAAACTCTTTGGTTCTTTCCAGCAGGTAGACACCAAGAAAAACCGAAATAAGGAAGGAACAGGGTTAGGACTTGCCATCTCCAAACAGCTCGTGGAAACAATGGGCGGACAGATCGGTGTGCGGAGTGAATATGGCAAAGGCAGTGAATTTTACTTTAATATACCGCAGCGTGTGATTGGTGATCAGATTGCCGCCACAGTAAAGGAGGAGGCTGTCCTCCATGAACCGATGGTCGTGAGTGGACATATGAATGATGAGTGTACGCTAAACCAATTAAAGGCTTTGGCGGAGGGGTACGGACTCAAATTTGTGGATTGCTATGAGGCGAGAGCACGCAAAGACAAGGTGGACTATTTCTTTGTGGATGAAGCTGTTTATCGGGGGATTAAGGATTCGATAGAGGAGTATTTTGTATCGACGGGAACAGAGTTGTGTGTGCTTCAGAATCCAATGCGTGAGGCAGTTTGGGATGAGCAGGCAACAGTGGTGAATAAGCCGCTTTACACACTCAATTTCTGTCAGGTCATCAATCATGAGACGACCGCCGCATTTGTTGAGACTGATAATGTGATGAACTTTACTGCACCGCAGGCACAGATATTGATCGTGGATGACAATGAGATGAATCTCAAGGTAGCAAAAGGGTTATTGCAGCCGCTTCAGATGAATATTGACACAGCCAGCTCCGGCAAGACAGCGATTGAGATGGTACAGTTAAAGAAGTATCATATTGTCTTTATGGATCATATGATGCCTGTGATGGACGGTGTGGAGACAACGCAGAAAATGCGTGCACTCGATGACGCCTATATCCAAACTATGCCCATTATTGCCCTGACCGCCAATGCGGTGATGGGGGCAAGAGAAATCTTCAAAGAAGCTGGAATGAATGACTTCGTGGCAAAGCCCATCGAACTCAAGGATATCTGTAGCAAGATTCGCGCATGGCTGCCGCATGAGCTGATCCATAAGCTCTCATCATCAGCTCCGGCAAAAGCACAGATCCCAGCACAGGATCTTCCGGCGATCGAGGGGCTGGATGTCGCGGAGGGTGTGAAAAATTCAGGCAGTTTGGAGTTATTTACGAACCTGCTTGGGGATTTTTATAAATTAATCGACCTAAAGGCGACAAAAATCGAAAAATGTCTTGCAGATGGGATGATTCGCGATTATACTATAGAGGTACATGCGCTGAAAAACACAGCGCGCATGATCGGCGCGCTGGAGCTGTCAGAGCTATTTTATAAAATGGAGCAGTGCGGAAATGCGGAGGATGTGGAGACGATTGCCAGAGAGAATCCCCGCATCATGGAGCTGTACAGAAGCTACAAACCGATTTTGGAACCATATGGCAAGGCGAATGAACAGGACAAGAGAGAAGTTCCTAAGGCAGAGATTGTACGAGTGCTCGAAGAATTAAATGCTGCCATGGACAGCTTTGACTTGGACGGAGCAGATACTGCGCTCGCAGCGCTTGAAGAATTTCGTCTCCCAGAGGAGCTTGGTCACTATATGGAGGAATTGAGAGCGTATGTGGCAGATGTGGCGATGGAGGATGTTATGCGCACGGGAAATAAGATGATAGAAGTGATAGAAAAGCTTACAGAATAAAGTAAAAGGGAGATAGTGTTATGCAAAATGTATTAATCGTATCGGAGGTACAAAGTTACCTGCTCGTTTCGCTTCAGGAAAGGCTGGAGGGAGCAGAGTGCATCGTGACAAACATTCAGGCAAATCCAGATGTGCTCAGCAAGATAAAGGAAGATGTGGATATGATCTTTATCTTTGCGGATGAGGAGCTCACCAGGCAGCATCAGGGACTTACATATCTCAAAGACAAAGCGCTTGAGGATGATATCCCAATTTTTGTCACGGGCGATCCGCAGGAGCTTCTCGAGATACAGAAGGATATTCCACTGCATTTGATACAAAAGGAATTTCCGCGCCCAATCAATGTCAATGAGGTTGCGGAGGCGATAGAGTCCTATCTGTTAATCTTTGGCAAACAGAACAAAAAGAAGATTCTCGTGGTGGATGATTCAGGTGCTATGCTTCGAAATGTTAAAGGATGGCTGGAAGATAAGTATCAAGTGATTTTGGCCAATTCAGGCGCTATGGCAATCAAATATCTCTCGACTAACAGACCAGATCTGGTGCTGCTCGACTATGAGATGCCGATTGTGGATGGCAAGCAGGTGCTTGGCATGATTCGCAGTGAGTCGGAGTTCTCGGATATCCCTGTTATCTTTCTGACCAGCAAGGGAGACAAAGAGAGCGTGATGCAGGTCATGGATCTGAAACCGGACGGATATTTGTTAAAGACGATGCCGCCAGAGCAGATTAAGCAGTCTATTGATACCTTTTTCTTAAAAAGAAAGGTTTATCGTAATTCACTTTTATAGAACAAAAATCGAGTGCATACCACTCGATTTTTGTTTGTGCGCAGCCTCTATTATGCGTTTGCCAAAGCCGATAATTCCGACAGCATTTTAGGAAGGTCTTCTGCCATATTGTCATCGCTGAACTGACAGGTTCCTACTTTCCTGTGACCGCCTCCGCCGTATTTGAGCATCAGGCTTCCGACATCAACATTGGAAGTCTTGTTGAGGATACTGTATCCGCATGCAGCGCTGCATCCCGCACCGCCGCGCCCGCTCACAATCCATGCGGAGATATTCTGATCTGGATACATACTGTAGATGAGAAAGCGGTTTCCAGAGTAAATCGGATCGACACCTCTCAGATCAGAGATGATCAGATTGCCATCAGTACGCGTATAGTTTCGGACCATTTCCATAAATTTTTCATTCTGTTCAAAATAGATCTCGATGCGTTCCTGCACATCGGGAAGTGCAAGGATTTCATCGGTCGTCATCGTGCGGCAGGCATCAATCAGTTTTTCCATGAGCTGATAGTTGGAGATGGTAAAATTTCTCCATCGACCCAGGCCAGTGCGGGGGTCCATCAGAAAACCGACGAGAATCCAGCCCTTTGGATTCTGAATCTCATCAATTGTGAGATTGCCGGAGTCTACTTTATCTACAGCGACCATCATATCATCAAACTGGGGGAAGCGTTCTTTTCCACCATAATATTCATAGATAATGCGCGCACAGGATGGAGTGATACGGCTCTCCCCTTTATATTTGCCCTCAAGCTGTAATCTTTCATGCTCGCTTGAGTGGTGATCAAACCACAGTCCGCATCCCTCGACATAAGGTACATTGGCAAGACAGTCGTCCTTCGTAACTTCTACCAGTCCATCCTGTAAATCTTTAGGATGTGCAAATTTCCAATGATCGATGATGCCAGCTTCCTTCAAAAGAGCGCCGCAGGCAAGACCGTCAAAGTCAGAGCGTGTTATTAATCTCATATTATCCTCCTTGTATGTTCCATTAGATATTGTGCATAAATACCTTGTTCCATTATATTATAGTGGATATGTACAATTTTTTCAACTATTTTGGATATGCTTTTATGGGTTGCGAAGTGTGAGAAAATACTCTATAATGCAAAGTATGAAAAGATTCAGAAACGCGAGGTGTTGCTGAATGCTTGATAAATACAAAGGACAGCAGGGGGGAATTTATGAAAAAGGAGACAGCGGACCAGACTGGTTATGAACATGTTGAACACACCTTTGGTCCAGTGTATGACAGACAGTCCAGAATATTGATCCTAGGTTCTATGCCGTCCGTAAAGTCGAGAGAACAGCAGTTTTATTATGGACATCCGCAGAATCGTTTCTGGAAGGTGCTTTCTGCGGTTCTAGGAGAAGCGGAGCCGGATTCCATTGACGACAAAAAAGCTTTTCTGCTGAGAAATCATGTAGCGCTGTGGGATGTGATCGAGTCCTGTGATATTATCGGTTCATCGGACAGCAGTATCCGAAATGTCAAGGGAAATAACATGCAGCTTATCTTAGATACAGCACAGATCAGCACGATTTATCTCAATGGCGGAAAAGCATATGAGTTTTTTATAAAATATTGCAGGCCAATGATAAAAGGCAGAGAGCCTTTGCTTGTGAAGCTGCCTTCGACCAGTCCGGCGAATGCAGCGTGGCAGCTTGACAGGCTGACAAAGGCATGGCGTGAGGCATTACAAAAGTTTTGAGAAAGGGCATCAGATAATCATGGGTTTTGAGGCAGATATCATAAATGGCTTTGACGAATACTGTAGAGAAAAAAGAAGTATGATTGCAAAGCTATCCAATGAGGAACAAAAGGCATGTCAGGAGAAGGTGCTTGTCGCAAGATCACTGCTGCATCACCAGGCACAGCAGATGACAGCCATATATGCCAAATGGGCAGACGATACTTCAGGGCCGTTTGGGGCGTTGCAGGAGGCGACAGTGACAGCACTCTGTGCGGGGATAGAGGACACGGCATTTAACAAATGGAAGGTCAATCTGATCGATGCGGTCAGACAGATGCAGGAGACAGAGCAGATGAAACGGCTTCCTAGGCTCTCAAAAGCATATGAAAAAGTACTTGACAGCCTCGATATTGACTTTTCAGATATTGAGGATGAGCTAAAAGCGGTCTTTGAGCCGGAATGCATTTATAACACACTCGTACTGCTAGTCACAGCAGTCAAGAATTACTGTGAATTTCTCGAAGGCATCTACGAAAAGCAGAAGGCAGCAGAAAAGGTAAGGAACTAAGGGGAGCGCAGCAGTCATGCAGAACGATCAACAGAAAAAATACCGGACAAAGAGCAAGGATGCCATCATGACATATCTGGAGATGCACAGAGAGCATAGCTTCAGTGTCTATGATGTCAATGCGTACATGCAGGAAAATGGCATACAGGTCAATCTGACGACCATTTACCGCAATCTGGACAAGCTCACGGAGAGTGGAATGATTCTGAAATACAAGACAGCGGAGGATGAGTGCTGCCGTTACCAATGTGCCAAGCCGCACGCGCACTGTCATGAGCATATCCATATGCAGTGCAGGTCATGCGGAAAGATTCTTCATCTGGAATGTGCGTTCATGGAGGAAATAATTAAACATCTGTATGACCATCACAGATTCACATTGGAATGTTCAGGATCTGTGCTGATGGGGATGTGTGAGGCGTGTCAGGAGGAAGAAAACAGACAGATACAGAAGTCACAGGATAGCAAAGGAGTATAAGTACAATGGAAATGTGGGATATTTACGACAAAGACAAGCGGCGCACTGGACGCACTATGAAAAAGAACGATTGGTGCTTAAAGGACGGAGAGTACCATTTGACAGTGCTCGGTGTCGTAGCGCATACCGACGGCAGGTTTCTGATTACCAAACGGGTCGAGACAAAGGCGTGGGCGCCCGGCTGGTGGGAAGTATCCGGCGGTGCATGTCAGGCAGGAGAGGACTCTAAGGATGCCGTTCTAAGAGAGATCAAGGAGGAGACAGGGCTGGAAGTGTCTGGCTGGGACGGCGGGTATCTCTTTAGCTACAAACGGGAAAATCCAGGCGAGGGAGACAATTACTTTGTGGATATTTATCGTTTTATCGCTGATTTTGACGAGGCGGATATTCATTTGCAGGAGGAGGAGACAGACGGGTGGATGCTCGCCACGCTCGATGAGATCAAGGCGTTTGCGGCGCAGGGTATTTTCCTTCACTATGACAGTATCAAGCGTGCGTTTGAATTGACGCCGACCGAAAAGGAGAACTGACACAGAAACAAAATAATGAAAGGTGGATGAAGAGAAGGATGAAAAAATTTATGAACGGCATGGCGGGATTGATGTTGGGGGCAGCGCTATTCTTTGCGGCACCGACAATGGAGGCAGCCGCGGCGGAATACTCTGTGACTGAGGCAGCCGCAATCCTATATACAAATGACAATACTGTCATTTTATCCGATGCGGACGATACTGCGGTAGTGCTTCCAGAGGTGGCAGCAGATCTTCCGATACAGGTGACAGGGGTTACGAGCAATGGCTATTTTCAGATCAATCTGGACGGTCAGATCTTTTACATTCATGGGATTGGACTGAGTGCGGCGGATGCGGTCAGCCCGGTATATGATATCATCCTAGCGCAAAAGGCAGTGTTCCCAGAGGGAATGCACTGGACGAATGACAATTACTATGAATGGAAGGGAGGGACGTACACAGGTGGTTTTGGCTGTGCGGGTTTTGCATTTGCGGTCAGTGATGCGGCATTTGGAGATACGAAGGCGGTGATTCACAAAGATTACACCAATATCAGAGTGGGAGATATCCTGCGGGTGGACAATGATACACACTCCGTTATCGTGCTTGAAGTGCGGGATAATTCTGTTATTGTGGCAGAGGGCAATTACAATGCATCGATACACTGGGGAAGGGAAATTCCGAAATCACAGTTGGTAGATCCATATAGTTACATTATGACGAGGTATTGATTAATCCACAAATATATTGATAGATAGGAGAAGAAAATGGAGAAAATAACAAGCTTTACAATCGATCACATAAAATTGCAGCCGGGGGTGTATGTCTCCAGAAAAGATCAGGTTGGGGAGAGCATGATCACGACCTTTGATCTCAGAATGACATCACCGAATGAGGAACCTGTTATGAATACGGCAGAAGTACATACAATAGAGCATCTGGCAGCCACTTTCTTGAGAAACCATAAGACGTTTGGCAGCAAGACCATCTACTTTGGACCAATGGGATGCCGAACAGGCTTTTATCTGTTACTTGCAGGCGATTATGAATCAAAAGATATCGTGCCGTTGATGATTGAGCTGTATGAGTTTATCCGAGATTTCAAAGATGAAGTTCCAGGTGCCAGCCCAAAAGACTGTGGCAATTATCTTGACATGAATCTGGGCATGGCGAATTACCTTGCTAAGAGATTTCTGGATCATGTGCTGTACCAGATTGACGAAACGAGGCTGGTGTATCCAGAATAAGCGAGGGTGCATATAGTATCATAAAACCCATAAGGTGACACGAATGGACAATACTTTCTTGACACAAATTACAAACGGGATAGTCGAGGATGTGGAGACAGGCAGAAATGGGTCTTTCGTTCTCGTTTCTTACAGAGACTGTCCGAGCTGTGGCATGGACAATCAGACTATACGGCTGAATGTCAGCAACAACACAGTCATTCTGGATGAAAATAACAATCGTATTCCACTGAGAACTTTGCAAAAGGGCATGACGGTGAATGCAGCTTTTTCGAATGCGACAACGAGAAGCATCCCACCGCAGGCAGCAGCGTATGTCATACAGTTAGTGGGAAGACCGCGTCAAGATGAGGTGACTGTGGGCAGGATAGTTGATGTGGACAGACAAAACAGAAGCTTCACGACGATTAGCGATGGCAATTTATCTTCCGTGATCAGATTTAATCTTGCGGATGATGCACAGATTTTAAACAGCTTTGGCAGACCAATGAATTTTGCCAATCTAGTACCAGGTCTGAGAGTGAGAGTGCGTCATGCCACGTTTATGACAATGAGTATCCCGCCGCAGACAACAGCGTTTGAGGTTCGGGTAATCTGACAGTAATTTAAGTGCTATGTCCTTTTTCTTTCTGGGAAAATCATGTAAGGAAAAAGGACATAGTTCAATTCAATGAGGGAATAGAAGTGAGAAAAGACAGAGATCTGACAACAGGCAGTCCGTTTCGGCTGATTGGTGTATTTTCTTTTTCGCTGGTAGTCGGCAATTTGTTTCAGCAGTTGTATACATTTGTGGATACCATTATCATCGGAAAGAAGATCGGCACGTTAGGACTTGCCGCAGTCGGCGGGACGGAATGGTTGATTTTTCTTGTAAATGGGGTCGTGATTGGTCTGGTTCAGGGCTTTTGTATTTTGCTGGGAAACAGCTTCGGGGAGAAAAATGAACAAGAGTTTGAGCGCTATTATACCAAAGCAAAGAGAATCTGCATTGTTCTTGCACTTGTTTTGACGATAGTATTTCTTGTGGCGGCAGGTGTGATTCTCAGACTGCTGGGCACTAAGGACGAAGTCTATAATATGGCAAGGGAATACGTGAATATTATTTTTCTGGGGATTCCTTTTTTGGTGTTTTATCAATTGTATTCCGGGGCTTTGAGAAGCAGGGGAAACAGCCGTATTCCACTGTTGGCAATGACGGTATCTTCGCTGTGCAACATTGTGCTGGATATTTTGTTTGTCAATATACTTAAGCTTGGCATCGCGGGCGCAGCATTGGGGACAATCCTTTCAGAAGGTGTGGTTATGCTGATCTGTGGGTACAGTTTGCATGTTGATCTGCATCATGCGTTCAGTCAAGAAAAGAGAACAGCAATTCCTGTTAGTGAGAAGGAGATCACGCTCAAACTGTTCAGGATGGGGATACCAATGGCAATGCAGAGTGTCATCACTTCTGTTGGCGGGCTGATTGTCGTGAACAGAATAAACCAGTATGACATTACTTTTCTCGCTGGATATACAGCCGCAGTAAAACTGTATGGTTTGTTGGAAATCGCAGCATCTTCCTTCGGGCTGGCAGCCGCTGCTTATGTATCACAAAATTACGGCGCGGGTAATAAGGAACGAATTAAGGAAGGGGTTCGGGCAAGTCTGATTATGGGAATCGCAGTTTCTGTGCTATGTTCTGCGGTGATGGTATTTGGCGGGCGAGATATTCTGCGGTTGTTTGTTGACACATCTGCGGCGACGGCTGAAATTCTGGGATATGGCAGCCGTTTTCTGAATATATTGGCAGTCTTTTTTCCGTTTCTTTACATTTTGTATATCATGCGGGCTGCCCTGCAAGGCATGAACAATGCGATAGTCCCCATGTTTTCGAGCTTTGCACAACTGGCAATGCGTCTTTTGTGTGCGGTAGTCCTCACAAGGTTTATCGGAAGCGATGGCATTTTCTGGGGTGAGGTATCAGCATGGCTTTTTGCGGATGTATTTCTTATTGCTGTGTATTGGAAACAGATGAAAAATGAAGTGCCAGTTCGTCACAGAGGATAGACTCAACATGGAGCCTCCCGTGTATTGATTGGTTAAGGAGCAGTGAATGATGATATATTTATCGCATTTTTCATTTCCCGACAGAGAGCGGGAGTATGACTTTACAATGAAACAAAAGCACACTTGTTATGACACCGTCTATCCATTTTTAGTGCTTTCAGCGCATCAGCTTAAGATGCTTGATTTTGAACCAGTCACCATTCTGTACGGCGGAAATGGCTCAGGTAAGACGACTGCATTGAATGTCATTGCGGAGAAGCTTGGACTTGCGAGGGACACTCTCTATAACCGTTCCAACTTTTTTGGGGATTATACGAAGCTGTGCACGTTTGAGACGATAGGAAGGCTGCCCAAAGACAGCAGAATCATCACAAGTGATGATGTGTTTGACTTTATGCTCAGCCTGCGCTATATCAACGAAGGGATAGACCGGCGGCGCGAGGAATTGTTTGAGGAATATCAAGAGGCCAAGCATGCTAAGTTTCAGATGCATTCCCTGGAGGATTACGAGCAGCTCAAAAAGGTAAACGCAGCGCGGCGCAATACCCAATCAAAATTTGTGCGCAACAGCTTACAGGACAATGTCAGGGAGCACTCTAACGGGGAGAGTGCATTTCTCTATTTTGCAGACAAAATCAAAGAGAATGGACTGTATCTGCTCGATGAGCCGGAGAATAGCCTGTCACCGGAAAAGCAGCAAGAGCTGCTGCGCTTCTTGGAAGATTCCGTCCGCTTCTTCAAGTGTCAGTTTGTGATCGCAACACACTCGCCCTTTCTGCTCTCCATGAAAGGCGCAAAGATTTATGATCTGGATGACGATGTGGTGGACGTAAAGCGCTGGACAGAGCTGGCAAATGTGCGCGCATACTACACATTTTTTAAAAAGTATGAAAGTGAATTTGAAGAATGAAAAGAGTAAATGTGCCGGAGGGATATAAAATTGGCGCGCTGCATGATTTGGGGTTCAAGACAGTGGCGATGGCTTTAAAGGAGGATTCGCTGTGCATAGATTCGCCGCAGCTAATGCGGGAGCAAAGGCTCGCCATTGTACTTGGCACAGAGGGCGATGGCCTTGCAGCAGAAACCATTGAGACCTGTGATTACACCGTGCGTATTCCAATGGCGCAGGGTGTTGATTCGCTGAATGTGGCAGCGGCAAGCGCAGTGGCATTCTGGCAGCTAGGGACTATGACAAGATGTTTAGAACAAATGAAAGAAGAGGGATCATGATGGAATTGGCTAATTATTTTAAGAGTATTATCGACGAGGACCGATGTGCTATTGTCATCTGCAATCTTGCACATGAAATCATTTATATGAATCCAGCGGCAGTCGCACGCTATGGAAAACGGGGCGGTCAGGCGCTTGTGGGACAAAGTCTGCTTGATTGCCATAACCCACAGTCTGTTGAGCTGATTCAAAAAGTTATTTTATGGTTTGAAGAAAGAACAGACCACAATCGAATCTATACGTTTTATAATGAAAAAGAGAATAAAGATGTCTATATGGTAGCGCTGCGGGAAGCGGATGGGACACTGATTGGTTATTACGAGAAACATGAGTACAGAACCAGAGAGACAACGAAAAAATATGACTTTTCAGCAGAGTGAGGGCGAGAGAGATGATTGTCAGAAAACATTTTCGTTTTACAGGAAGAGTGCAGGGTGTGGGATTCCGTTATCGGGCAAAATATGCCGCAAACGGCATGGGAATTACCGGCTGGGCAAAGAATGAGTATGACGGTTCAGTTGAGATGGAGGCACAGGGGACAGAGGAATCCATCAACAGGATGCTGGTGATGATCAACAAAAGCGATTATATCGTAATTGATTCTATTGAGACAAAAGAAATACCGCTGGCGGAGAATGAGCGGTCATTCTATGTAATATAGTTTTTCTTCTGGAAAGGAGTAATCACATTGACACATATAGAGAAAGCAACTGATTTTTTGATGCAGGAATTTCATTGTTCGCAGGCGCTTGCGGGGGCATTCGCAGAAGAGTTTGGATATAATCTGAAGAATGTCATGAAACTTAGCACCTGTTTCGGCGGCGGAATGCATCGGGGAGAGGTTTGCGGCTGCATAACGGCTGCGGCGATGGTATTTGGCATGGCATTTGGTTTGTATGACCCGCAGGACAAAGAACTGGAGTCTTTTGGGTATAAAAATGCAGATGAATTTTATGACCGATTCCGTGAGCGGATGGGCGGCAAGACACTCTGCAAGGAAATTTTGGGAAAGGATTTTTCTAAGCCACAGGAACTTGCCCAGATTCGCAGAGAAGGGTTGGTGAAAAAGGTGTGTCCGCATGTCCTACAAGTCAGTATAGAAATCATAGAAAACATGCTGAGTCAGCGTGAGGAGGAGGGAGGATATGTACGCCTTGATGCCGCAGCGCTCGCGGAGACTGAGAAGATACAGACCGTGATTCGAAGTGTGAATAAACAAAACAGGTTCCGCAAAGATGTGCATGACCTGCTTCTTTCCTCCAGTAAGAAAATAGGTTTTATCCAGTTTGATGTTCGACGGTTCAAGATTATCAATGATCTTTATGGAGAAAAGTTTGGTGACGAGGTATTGTTTTTTATCAAGGACAATCTAAAAGCACTTTGCAATGACAGACAGTTTTATCTGAATCTTCGCAGCGATGTGTTTATGGTTGTCACAGAATATGATTCCGATAAGGAGCTGTTGCGCTTTATCAAAAGTATTGAGGAGCGGTCGGCGTTCTTCAAAGATGTCAAGCTGCAACTGGCATTTGGCGTATATTCTGTTGATGACAAAAGCATGGAAATTCGTCAGATGGAAGATCGGGCATCGATGGCGAGGACGGCGGCGAAGGAAAACGCCATCTCAAATGTGATTTTTTATGAGGAACAGTTCAAGGAGCTGCTCTATACCCGCAAGTTCATTGAGGAAAATATGCATTCTGCTGTCATAGAAAAGCAGTTTAAGATGTATTTACAGCCCAAATACAGTATCTCACGCAACAAAATTATCGGTGCAGAGGCACTGGTGCGCTGGATTCATCCAGAAAAGGGCATGATATATCCCAATGAATTTATTCCAGTGATTGAGGAAAATGGTTTTATCAAGATCGTAGACTATTACATCTGGGAGGAGGCAAGCCGGTTTATTCGTAAATGTATGGACAGCGGTATAGAGGATTGTCCTGTGTCTGTAAACGTGTCCAGACATCATCTAAAGGACATGGAATTTGTGCAGGTTTTAATGGATGATATCCAAAAACATCAAATAGAACGGTCGCTTTTGGAGCTTGAGATTACGGAAACAGCCAATGATGAACAGATTGGTCAGATGGCAATGCGGCTTAAAATGAATGGGTTTACTTTGTTGATGGATGATTTTGGAAGCGGTTATTCTTCCTTGAATGTACTGCTTGAAACACCGTTTGACGTGATCAAACTGGACAAGAAATTTATGGATAATATGATGGCTTCTGACAAAGGAAAACTGATATTGGAACATACTGTATCAATGTCGCAGGAGCTGGGACTTGGGCTTCTGGCGGAAGGTGTGGAGACCAAAGAGCAGGTGAAGCTGTTGGATAAAATTGGGTGTGACCACGTTCAGGGATATTATTTTGCAAAACCCATGCCGCAGGAAGAGTTTTATGAATTGTTAAAAAAAGATAGAGGGATATAGGAGGATGAAATAATGGTAAAACATGTAATTTTATGGCAGCTAAAGGATGAGTTATCTGTCGATGAAAAGAGGGACGTCAGCGCAAGCATCAAGACAGGGCTTGAGGCACTCAAGGGGAAAATACCAGGTCTTGTGGACATCAAAGTGGAAGTGGAACCGCTGGCATCTTCCAACGCGGATGTGATGCTTGATTCTACATTTGAGAGTGAGGAGGCACTGAAAGGCTACGCAGTTCATCCAGAACATGTCGCGGTGGCAGATGGCAAGGTGCGCCCATATACCAAAATGAGAGTATGTATGGATTATGAGCTCTAATGTACTGATTATGAATTACAAATGATTAGTGCACTAGGCTTATAAATTCGTCTAGTGAAAGGTTGATTTGTGTACAAAATATATAGCTAAAAGATAAAAATAAGTATATTTATGTATAAAAATGACAAATATGTCTATTTCTTGAAATAAATATAAAAAAGTACTTGCATTTTATAAAAAACTGTTGTATGATTTAATAGCTGTCGGTGATACAGAAAATAGACAGCAGAATATAACAGTTATGGCTCGTTGGTCAAGCGGTTAAGACGTCGCCCTCTCACGGCGAAAACAGGGGTTCGATTCCCCTACGAGCTGTTGACTGTTTAAGACAGCCCAACCCGATGAAACGCTGCAAATACCAAATGTTTGGTGTTGCGGTGTTTTTTGTTATACAAGGATGGTTTTGATTATAGTTGTTTTAGACCGTTATAAATCAAAAGTTTGTGGGTATTTCTTCAAATTATAAAAATTCACTAATTTTTAACGATTATGCGCTTGTGATGTTTCGCCATTTCAAGTATAATATTTAATGAGACATACTATAAATAGAGAAATATAATAAGAAAGGGTGTTGTGAATGGGATTCAAGAGTGACGAGAGTATTAAGGAGTTTACGCATAAGTATTCAAAAGTATGTGTGGACAACAACGCCATTGAGCCGGATTTATTTGATGAATATGGGGTAAAAAGAGGGCTGCGTGACAAGAACGGAAAGGGCGTGCTATCGGGTCTTACCAATATTTCACTGATCAAATCGTCGGAGGAAATTGATGGGAAGAGTGTTCCGTGTGATGGGCAGCTATATTACAGAGGCTACAATATCTTTGATTTGGTGAGAGGTTTTCAGAGTGATAACCGGTTCGGATTTGACGAGTGTGCCTATCTGCTGCTGTTTGGAAATCTTCCGACAGCGAGTGAGCTGATGGAGTTCAAGAAGACACTGGGGTATAGTATGACTCTGCCCACCAATTTTGTGCGAGATGTCATTATGAAGGCGCCAAGCCATGATATTATGAATTCCTTGACAAAGAGTGTGCTGACGCTGGCGTCATATGATGACAGTGTGGCAGATATATCATTGGACAATGTACTTCGGCAGAGTCTGATGCTGATCAGTGTATTTCCGATGCTTTCGGTATATGGATATCATGCGTACAATCATTATGAGTGTGATGAAAGTCTGTACATACACAGACCGGACCCAAGGCTTTCCACCGCGGAGAATCTGCTTAGAATGCTGCGACCAGACATGTCCTATACACCGACAGAGGCTAAGGTGTTGGATGCTGCGCTTGTGCTTCACATGGAGCATGGCGGTGGTAATAACTCTACCTTTACAACGAGAGTTGTCACCAGTGCAGGGTCTGATACATATTCGGTTATCGCAGCTGCACTGTCTTCTCTGAAGGGACCAAAGCATGGCGGGGCAAACATCAAGGTTGTACAGATGATGGAGGATCTGCGCAGGAATGTGGATGACACGACCAACGAAAATCAGGTGCGTGAATACTTGTATCGCCTGTTGAACAAGGAGGCATTTGACAGAAGTGGTTTGATCTATGGTATGGGACACGCTGTCTATTCGATTTCTGACCCGAGAGCGTTGGTGTTTAAGTCCTTTGTAGAGCGTCTTGCAAATGAGAAGAAGCATCACAAGGATTTTGAATTGTATTCCATGATTGAACGGCTGGCGCCGGAGGTCATTGCTGAGAAGTGCAGAATCTACAAGGGTGTCAGTGCAAATGTGGACTTTTACAGCGGATTTGTGTACAGTATGTTGGATATTCCGATGGAATTGTTTACACCAATTTTTGCGATTGCACGTATTGTCGGCTGGAGTGCACACCGGATGGAGGAGTTGATCAATGTGGATAAGATCATCCGACCAGCATACAAGAGTATCGCGGAGCTGAGACCATATCAGACGATCAAGGACAGATCAACGCCCAAACTCGATGGTCAGGAACAGAAAGTGTATAAACTTCCTATGAATTAATAGGAAAAAAATTCTAAAAAGTTATTGCATTTTGCGGGTTACGGTGTTAGAATGGTTATAAGTTAAATGAATGCTAGATGATAAAGAGTGGACTTGTGAGTCCACTCTTTTGTTCATGATAACAAAGAAATATGGCGGATTTCCTGATTTCGTTAAGAAGGAAGCTGTATATGAGGTGAGTGAATGGCGAAGAAGGATTTGTATGAGGAACGCGCGGAGGCGCTGTTGGTGCCGATTGTGGAGGCAAACGGCTGCGAGATTTATGATGTGGAGTATGTGAAAGAAGGAAGTGACTGGTATCTGAGGGCTTATATTGATAAGCCGGAGGGCGTGGGAATCGTTGATTGTGAGAATGTCAGCCGCGCTTTTTCTGACAAGTTGGATCAGGAAGATTTCATACCAGATGCCTATATTCTTGAAGTGTCAAGTCCGGGATTGGGCAGAGCATTGAGAAAAGACAGACACCTTGAAAAAAGTCTTGGCGAGGAGGTAGAAATAAAAACCTATAAGCCAATTGAGCTGCAAAAAGAATTTGTTGGTATCCTCAAAGCGTTTGACAAGGATACAATCACGATAGAAGTGGAGAGTGGCTCAGAGACAAAGGATACGGTCTTTGCCAAATCTGATATTGCAATTATCAGATTAACACTGGATTTTTAGTTTAGGAGGGTAAAGGAAAAATGAATAAGGAATTAATGGAAGCGCTTAATATTCTTGAGAAGGAGAAGGAGATCAGCAAAGAGACGTTGTTTGAGGCAATAGAAAATTCCCTCCTGACAGCCTGCAAGAATCATTTTGGAAAAGCAGACAATATCACTGTTCAGATAGACAGAGAGACCTGTGATTTTATAGTATATGCCACCAAGGATATTGTAGCAACCTACGATGAGGTTGAAGATGATGTCACACAGATCTGTATTGATGATGCTATCCAGCTTTCAAAGAATGCCGTGATCGGGGATACGATTAATATAGAGATCAAATCAAAAGAGTTCGGGCGCATCGCCACACAGAATGCAAAGAATGTCATCTTGCAGAAAATACGCGAGGAAGAACGCAGCGTCGTATACAATCAGTTTTTCGAGAAAGAGAAGGATGTTGTCACAGGTATTGTGCAGCGCTACATTGGCAGAAACATCAGTATCAATCTCGGAAAGGCGGATGCAGTGCTCAATGAGGCGGAGCAGGTAAAAGGTGAGGAGTTCAAGCCGACAGAGCGCATCAAGGTATATATTCTGGAAGTAAAAAATACGCCAAAGGGACCAAGAATTCTCGTCAGCAGAACACATCCTGAGCTTGTAAAGCGTCTTTTCGAGGCGGAAGTGACAGAAATCAAGGATGGAACGGTGGAAATCATGAGCATTGCCAGGGAGGCAGGGAGCCGTACAAAGCTTGCAGTCAGGACAAATAATCCAAATGTCGATGCAGTGGGGGCCTGCGTCGGCATGAATGGCGCCAGAGTCAATGCGATTGTCGAGGAGCTGCGCGGTGAAAAGATTGACATTGTGAATTGGGATGAAAATCCTGGAAACTTTATTCAGAATGCCCTTTCGCCAGCGAAGATCGTAGCGGTATTTGCAGATCCTGATGAAAAGACAGCAAAGGTGGTTGTGCCGGATTATCAGCTCTCCCTTGCCATCGGCAAAGAGGGACAGAACGCAAGACTTGCGGCAAGGCTTACGGGATATAAGATTGATATTAAATCCGAGACGCAGGCGAAGGATGCAGAGGGATTTCGCTATGAGGATTATATGTTTGACGAAGATGGCGATGTGTACTACGAAGAAGAATATGAAGAAGGAGAATATGCAGACGAGGAATATGACGATGCTGCATATGAGGGAAGTGAATCTAAAGAAGGTGCATATGACGACTCTGAATATGAGGATGACGAGTCCGGCGAAGCTGACTATGATGAAACTGATATAGAGGAAGACGGCTATGATGCTGAGACAGAAACCTTCGACATAGAGGAGGAGACAGAGGCATAAATGGCAAAAAAGATTCCGATGAGACAGTGTATCGGCTGTGGTGAGATGAAGAGCAAGAAAGAAATGATACGGGTGCTTCGCACAGAGGATCAGGGCATCATTCTGGATGCTACGGGCAGAAAGAATGGCAGAGGTGCATACATATGCCCTGACCCGGAGTGTATGAAGAAAGCGAGGAAGTCAAGAGGACTTGACAGGGCCTTCAAGATGCCGGTACCTGATGAAATATATGACAGTCTGACAAAGGAGATAGAAGTATTTGAATAAGCAATACTCAAATAAGGTATATTCCATGCTGGGGCTTGCGATGAAGGCAGGCAGGGTAGTGAGTGGAGAATTTGCAACTGACAAGAGCATAAAGAGCGGTAAAGCATGGCTCGTTATTGTGTCGGAGGATGCATCGGATAATACCAAGAAGATGTTTTCCAATATGTGTGAGTTTTACGAAGTACCAAGATATTTTTTTGGAACAAAAGAGGAGCTTGGACGTTCAATCGGTAAAGCTATGCGATCATCTCTTGCAATTACAGATGAGAACTTCGCAAAATCTATAATGAAGCATTTGGAACAGTCATCAATCTGTGAATCGTGAGGGTGAGGAGGAAAAATATGGCAAAAATGAAAGTGTATGAACTGGCACAGGAGATCGGCGTAAAGAGCGCGGAAATCCTTGCATTATTAAAAAATAAAGGTATAGAGGTAAAAAGCCACATGAGTGTATTAGAAGACCGACAGGTAGAAGATGTAAGGAAGACGCTGAAAACACCTGCTAAGTCAGAAGAGGCACCTAAGACGACAGAGAAAACCGCAGTATCGGAGGAGATAAAGGCGTCTGCCAAGACTGGTGAGGGAACCACAGTAAAAAAGAAAAGAAGCATTATATTTGTGAGCAATCCACATAATTCCAAGATGCCAGGGGGTGCACAGATTCCTCGAAAAACTGCGCATTCAGATAAGAAGGCAGCGCCGCAGCAGTCCAAGACTGCGAACGCGGAGAGCAAGAAGCCGTCAGCGGAGGCAAAGGCAGACCTTGTTGCGGAGAAGCCAGTGCAGAAGCCGGCAGCAGCGGAGCCTGTCAAGGTGGAGACAGCGAAAACAGAGCAGCCTAAAAAGGAAGAAGCAGCAAAAACACAGACTACAGTGAAAACAGAAGTGCCTGACAAAGTGGATGCTGCTGTCAGGAGTGAAGCACCTGCAAAGACACAGGAATCTGCTGTCAGAAGTGAAGCGCCCGCAGCAAAACCGACTCAGAAAAATGACACACGTGACAGTAATAACGGCAACAATCGGGGTGAGAACCAGCGCCGTGATGGACAGCGAGCGAATGACAATAACCGAAATGATGGACAGCGCCGTGACGGACAGCGGACTTATGACAATAATCGGGGGGATGGACAGCGCCGCGACAATAATAGAAATGATGGACAGCGCCGTGACGGACAGCGGACTTACGACAATAACCGAGGGGATGGACAGCGCCGCGACAATAATAGAAATGATGGACAGCGTCGTGACGGACAGCGGACTTACGACAATAACCGAAATGACGGGCAGCGCCGTGACGGACAGCGCCAGGGCACAAGACCGGGACAGGGATTTAACGGCGGACGCGACAATGACCGCAGCCGTGATAACAAAGGTGGATTTGGCAACAAGGGAGCCAAGAGTGGATTTGTGCCAGAAAGCCCGATTAAGGATGCCGAGAAGCATAGAGATGAGGAAAAACGCCGTATCAGCCAGGAGAAGGATAAACGCAACCGAAAAGACCTGATCTATGAAGAGGATAGCGAGAACATCAAGAACATCAAGGGGAAGAATAAGCCAGGCAAGTTTATCAAGCCTGAGAAAAAGGCGGAAGAGGCAGTTGAGGAGCAGATCAAAGTGATCACGCTGCCGGAAAGCCTCACGATCAAAGAGCTTGCTGACAAGATGAAGATACAGCCGTCTGCCATTGTAAAGAAACTGTTCTTGCAGGGACAGATTGTGACTGTCAATCAAGAGATTCCATATGAGACAGCAGAGAATATTGCGATTGAATACGATATTATTTGCGAGCAGGAAGTAAAGGTAGATGTCATAGAGGAGCTCTTAAAAGAAGAGGACGAAAATCAAGAAGACATGGTTCCAAGATCACCAGTTATCTGTGTAATGGGGCATGTAGATCATGGTAAGACATCGTTATTGGATGCAATCAGAAAAACAAACGTGACAGATAAGGAGGCAGGAGGGATCACGCAGCATATCGGTGCGTATACTGTCAATGTCAACGGTCAGAAAATCACCTTCCTGGATACGCCGGGGCATGAAGCTTTCACCGCGATGCGTATGCGCGGAGCGAACTCGACGGATATCGCGATTCTTGTTGTGGCAGCAGACGACGGTGTCATGCCGCAGACAGTGGAGGCGATCAATCATGCGAAGGCAGCAGGGATTGAGATCATTGTCGCTGTCAATAAGATTGATAAGCCTGGTGCGAACATTGAGCGGGTGAAGCAGGAGCTCACAGAGTATGGTCTGATTGCAGAAGACTGGGGCGGAAGTACAGTGTTTGTTCCAGTGTCTGCAAAGAGTGGGGAAGGTATCGAGCAGCTTCTGGAGATGATTCTTCTCACCGCAGAAGTACTTGAATTGAAAGCAAACCCGAACAGGCGCGCAAGAGGTCTTGTGATCGAGGCTGAGTTAGATAAGGGCCGTGGTCCTGTCGCTACAATCCTAGTACAGAAGGGTACTTTGAAGGTTGGAGATTTTGTATCAGCGGGTGCGGCGAGCGGTAAAGTCCGCGCGATGGTGGATGATAAGGGACGACGCGTGAAAGAGGCAGGTCCGTCCATGCCTGTGGAAATTCTGGGTCTGAGCGATGTGCCCAATGCCGGCGAAATCTTTATCGCGCACGAAAATGACAAGGAAGCGAAATATTATGCGGAGACTTTTGTCGCGCAGAATAAAGAGAAGCTTCTTGAAGATACTAAGGCTAAGATGTCCCTCGATGATCTGTTCTCACAGATTCAGGCAGGTAATCTTAAGGAACTGAACTTGATCATCAAGGCAGATGTACAAGGCAGTGTGGAGGCTGTGAAGCAGAGTCTCATGAAACTGTCAAATGAAGAGGTTGTTGTGAAGTGTATCCACGGCGGTGTCGGTGCGATCAATGAGTCCGATGTGAGTCTGGCATCGGCGTCGAAGGCGATCATCATTGGATTTAATGTGCGTCCTGATACACAGGCAAAGGCAACAGCGGAGCGCGAGGGTGTCGATGTAAGGTTATATAAGGTGATCTATCAGGCGATTGAGGATATCGAGGCAGCTATGAAAGGAATGCTGGACCCTGTATTTGAGGAGAAGGTCATCGGTCACGCAGAAGTTAGACAGATTTTCAAAGCATCTGCCGTTGGCAATATCGCAGGCTCTTATGTGCTTGATGGTATCTTCCAGAGAGGGTGCATGATTCGAATCACCCGTGAGGGAGAACAGATTTATGAGGGTGAGCTCGCTTCGCTCAAGCGGTTTAAGGATGATGTCAAGGAAGTCAAGGCTGGATTTGAGTGCGGTCTTGTGTTTGAGGGCTTTGACAGTATGCAGGAGCTTGATATCGTAGAGGCATATATAATGGTAGAAGTACCAAGATAAATGATAAAAAGATATCAAGGATAACGGGAATACGATTTGAACCGCCAAAGGCGGCATGGGAGATTAATATGAGAAAGAACAGTGTCAAGAATACCCGTGTAAACGGGGAGGTGCATCGTGTTCTGGCAGAGGTTATAAGAGGCGAGATCAAAGATCCGCGTATCAACCCTATGACTTCTGTAGTATCCGTGGAGGTGGCGCCAGATCTAAAGACCTGCAAAGCGTGGGTCAGTGTGTTGGGCGACGAAGATTCTCAGCGGGATACGATCGAGGGATTGAGAAGCGCGGAGGGCTATATCAGAAGTCTTTTGGCAAAAAAGATCAATCTGCGGAACACGCCGGAAATTAGGTTTATCCTTGACCAGTCGATCGCTTACGGGGTATCTATGTCGAAAAAGATTGATGATATCAACCGTGCAGATGATGAACGACATGTTGAGGAACATGATGATTCATGTTCAGAATAGCATGAACAATAATAAATCATGAATAAATCATAAAAAGTATCTGGGAATATTTGACTTCCCAGATACTTTTGTGTATCATGTACACAGATGTAAAAATATAAAATTTAAAGGGATTTATATAAGGGTAGTGATGATTATGGAAAAGATTCAGTTGTTAGATGAATGTAGAGATGCAAAGAAAATATTTATATCAGGACATGTTAGACCAGACGGAGACTGTACAGGTTCCTGCCTGGCAATGTATTTATATCTAAGGAAGGCCTTGCCGCACGCAGATGTGACTGTCGCTTTGGAGGAGCCTTCAAGTGTATTTGCCTGTATCAAAGGGTTTGATCAGATAGACAGTACCTATGTTGTGGATGGTGAGGTGGATGTATTTATCGCGCTGGACTGTGAGAAGTCTAGGCTTGGAGGTGCAGAAGAGATATTTGCCAATGCCAGAAAGCGCATCAATATAGACCATCATATCAGCAATGAGCGGGGCTGTGGAGATATTAATTATGTGATTCCCGGTTTCAGCTCCACAGCAGAGCTTGTCTATAATCTGTTTGACAAGCAGTATGTGGATGAGGAAATTGCCAAAGCAGTTTACATAGGTATTGCGCATGATACGGGAATTTTCAAGTATTCCAATACATCGCCGGAGACGCTTCGGATTGCCGCAGAGCTGATTGAGTACGGTTTTGATTTTCCAGTGGTGATCGACGAGACGTTTTATGAAAAAACCTACGCGCAGAATCAGTTGCTGGGCAGAGCGCTTCTCGAGAGTATTATGTTTATGGGCGGCAAGTGTATTGTCAGTGCGATCGATAAAAAGACGCTTGACTTTTATAGTGCTACGTCCAAGGATCTCGAGGGAATTGTCAATCAGCTTCGTGTTACCAAAGGGGTTGAGTGTGCTATTTTCATGTATGAGACAGGAAACCTTGAATACAAGGTGAGCCTGCGCTCCTGCAAGTATGTGGATGTCAGTAAAGTAGCAGCCTTCTTCGGCGGCGGCGGACATGTGAGGGCGGCAGGCTGCAATATCAATGGAACATTTCATGACGCAATCAATAACATTTCAAAGCAGATTGAACTTCAGATGAAGGAACACGGGGATATGGAATGATCAATGGTATAATGAATATCTATAAGGAGGCAGGCTACACTTCACATGATGTTGTGGCAAAGCTTCGTGGAATTGTAAAACAGAAAAAAATAGGACACACCGGAACATTGGACCCTGACGCAGTCGGGGTTCTTCCTGTGTGTTTTGGCAATGCGACAAAGCTCTGTGATCTGATGACAGACAAAAGCAAGGAATATGAAGCGGTGATGAGGCTAGGTGTGACGACGGACACGCAGGATTTAAGCGGCAGGATTTTGCGGGAGTCCGTTGTGGCTTCGACCGCGTCAGAGATCGAAAATGTGATCATGAGCTTTGTCGGTGGCTATGAGCAGATACCGCCGATGTACTCTGCATTGAAAATCAATGGAAAAAAACTGTATGAGCTAGCGAGAGAGGGGAAGGAAGTAGAGCGGCAGCCGCGCCATGTCGAGATTTCATATATCAGGATACTTGACATGAATATACCAGATGTCAGATTCGTGGTAGGCTGCTCTAAAGGGACCTATATTCGGTCATTGTGCGCAGACATCGGAGAACAGCTTGGCTGCGGCGCAGCGATGGCACAGTTGAAACGAACGAGAGTCGGGAACTTTCGGGTAGAGGATGCTGTCACACTCTCACAGGTGGAGGAATTGATGCGGCAGGGCACATATGAAAAGTATGTGATTGCGCCGGACAGTGTATTTATGGAGTACGCAGGGGCAGTCGTCAAGCGTGCGTCTGAGGATGCACTCTCCAATGGAAACAAATTGTATCCGCGTCAGTTGGACTTTGATTCTGCTGTTCTTTTGAAGGACGGGGATATGCTGCGTGTGTACAATGGTAGCCGAGAGTTTAAGGCAGTGTATGTATTTGTAAAAAATGAGGGAGTATTGAAACCATTTAAGATGTTTTTATAGCATATAAATGGGATAGAAGATCATGAAAATCATAGAGAACACGACAGAGTTTTATATAGAAGAGAATACCGCAGCGGCAATTGGGAAATTTGATGGTTTTCACAGAGGGCATCAAAAGCTTCTGGCGCTGCTGAAACAACAGCAGGAAAAAGGGATGAAAACAGTCGTATTTACTTTTGTTCCATCTCCCGCAGCATTTTTTAGTAGGGATTCCGTCAAGGAACTTTCCACCTTGAACGAAAAACGCAGGATTTTTGAAAATGCAGGGGTAGATTATTTGATTGAATATCCCTTTTATCAGGAAATAGCGGATATGGCGCCTGAAGCATTTGTAAGAGAGGTACTTGTTGATCGGATTCACGCGAAATGTGTGGTTGCCGGTGAGGATGTCTCTTTTGGAAAGTGTGGGGCGGGAAATTATCAACTGCTGCGGGAGCTGGCGCCGGATTGCGGCTACCAGGTCATTTTGATTGAGAAGGTATCCTATGAGGGGAAGGAGATCAGTTCTAGCTATGTCCGCGAGGAGGTGCGTAAAGGGAACATGGAGCTGGCGGCACATCTGCTGGGTATACCATATCATGTGGGCGGAGAAATCATACACGGCAGACAGTTGGGGCGCACGATTGGTATGCCGACGGTGAATTTGCTGCCGCCGGAGGAAAAGCTTCTGCCGCCTAACGGTGTTTACTATTCCTATGTCATTTTTCACGGCAGGGACAATGAAATGCCATACTATCATAAAAAACTCCCGTCAATCACAAATATCGGAACAAAGCCCACTGTAGATGAGCGTTCTGTGATGGGCGTTGAGACGTATATTTATGATTTTGACAGGGATGTCTATGGGGAAGAGATGGCGGTTTATCTGTTGCGTTTTAAGCGGCCGGAGATGCGTTTTGACGGAGTCGATGCGCTAAAGATGCAAATGGAGAAGGATATCGCGGAGGGCAAACGCTATCACGGACTGTAGAAATTTCTGAGATTTTTAGGGGGATTTTGGTATTTTTACAGACGAATTTTGTTATTGACAGATTGTATTTGAGATGTTATATTAAATTTTGTAATTAATATGTAACAAAGTTGTAACAAAGTTCGAGGTGCAGAGAAGATTGAGAGCCTGAACTGTTGATAGGTTTCTGCTGTATGGACACAGGACAGCAAAAGAGGAATTGGATTAGAATATGAACAGGATAAAAAAGTTAAGGTATGCAGGGGTGATTGCAGGGGTAGGTCTTGCAGTAGTAATGTTTAGCAATGGTGTATATGCAAATACCAGTCCTAAAGAGACAAAGGAGGATACAGAGGTTCAGGTACTCTCATTTGATTTTTCCGAAAATACAGAGGAATCTGCGACTGAACAGGACGCTGAGCAGGATTTGGAGCTGGCGGCAGGTGCAGGAGAAGTTCTTGAGAATATTGAGGACGAAGAAGAGACGCAGGAGATAGGAGGACGCGCCATAGGTGCAGAGAACATCTCTGAGGGTACAGAGGCAGACGAAACAGGGGCAGCTGTGGTATTGTCGGCAGGCGCAGGGGAGGTCTTTGACCAGGCTGGAGAAGCGTCTGAGGAGCAGACTGAGCAGTCAGAAAGTGTGGAACCACAGACGGACGCCGCAAAAGAGACAGCGCCTGAGACACATTGGGGATATACAAATCTAGGTATCGCCCATGTGGACAACCACTTGAATATCAGAGAAGAGCCGAACGAAAATGGAAAATTAATCGGAAAACTGCCGAAAGATGCAGCATGTGAAGTTCTTGATATAGATGAAAATGGATGGGCACATATCAAGTCGGGAAAGGTAGAAGGATATTGCAGTACAGAGTTCTTATATCTTGATGATGCTGCGATTTCGAGAGGTCGTGAGGTAGCTTCCATGCTGGCTGTTGTAAACACACAGACTTTGAAAGTCAGAGAAGAGCCGAACACAGACTCCGTTGTCATCACACTCATACCAGAGGAGGAGGAGCTTGAAGTCGTAGAAATCATGGATAATGGCTGGATTAAATTCTTGCTCGACGATGAGGAGGCGTATGTTTCTGGTGAGTATGTCGATGTGGAGGAGCGGCTTGAAAAGGCTGTGACGCTCACAGAGCTTAAATATGGACAGGGTGTGTCCGATGTGCGCGTTGATCTGGTACAGTATGCAAAACAGTTTGTCGGCAATCCGTATGTATGGGGCGGCACCAGTCTGACAAATGGTGCGGACTGTTCGGGATTTACACTGAGCATCTTCAAAAAGTATGGCGTGAGTCTTCCGCATCATGCGGCATCGCAGGCACAGCTTGGAACGAAAGTGGACTATAGTTCAGCGCAGCCGGGAGATCTGGTATTCTATGCAAAGAACGGAAGAATTAATCATGTGGCAATTTATATAGGAAATGGTCAGGTAATCCATGCGTCAAGCCCTAAGACAGGCATCAAGATTTCAAGCTGGAATTACCGTACACCAGCCGGAATCAGAAGGTATTTGGCAAATTAAAATCCGTGCATTATAGGGTGCAAAATGGTTGAAATTTGTGTTGCATAATCTGAAATCGTGTGATATACTATCAAAGTGTGTTGATGATATGCAGCACCATGACAGCGGATACCCAGTGTCGGGATGCTCCGACCCAGACTTGGTATACTGCGGTTTACAGATTGAATTAAATGGAGGATTTTACAATGATTTCTAAGGAAAAAAAGCAGGCAATTATCGCTGAGTACGGCAGAAAGCCGGGAGACACAGGTTCACCGGAGGTACAGATTGCAATTTTGACAGCAAGGATTCAGGAGTTAACTGAGCATCTGAAGAGTAACCAGAAGGATCATCACTCAAGACGTGGTCTTTTGAAGATGGTTGGTCAGAGACGTGGTCTTTTGGACTACTTAAAGGGGACTGACATTGAGGGATATCGTACACTCATTGAGAAGCTTGGTATCAGAAAGTAATTTTTGAATAGTTCCTTATGTGTTTGAAGGGGCGGAAATATCCGCTCCTTTCTATACATTCAGAAGTTGATTCTGTTTTGCGGAAGAACAGTGATAGGCTTGAATGGAAGTTTGGCTCGAGACCGCTGAAAAGTTTATGAGATCTCGTGAATTTTTCAGTAGTTTCGGCAGGCTTTATTCGAGCAATATATTATATGAGAATGAAGTGTAAATTAATATGCTCGTATAAGTGGGCGGACGGGAATGAAAAAAGAAAAGGAGAATTGAGATTGTATGGAATACATGACATTCAGTGAAAAGAGGGACAAGTCCTACAAGTCTTACAGTATGGAGCTGGCAGGACGCACATTGACAATTGACATCGGAAGAGTGGCAGCGCAGGCAAACGGGGCAGCGCTGATGCATTACGGGGACACAACGGTGCTCTGTACTGCTACCGCATCAGAGAAACCCAGAGATGGGATTGATTTCTTCCCGCTTTCCGTGGAGTATGAGGAGAAGCTTTACTCTGTCGGAAAGATTCCGGGAGGCTTTAACAAGAGAGAGGGCAAAGCAAGTGAGAATGCGATCCTGACAAGCCGCGTGATTGACAGACCGATGCGCCCGCTGTTTCCAAAGGATTACAGAAATGATGTGACCTTGAACAATATGGTCATGAGTGTTGACCCAGAGTGCCGTCCAGAGCTGGTCGCAATGCTTGGCTCGGCGATTGTCACTTCGATCTCTGATATCCCGTTTGACGGTCCCTGTGCGACAACGCAGATGGGGCTTGTCGATGGCGTGTTCGTGGTAAATCCAAATCAAGAGCAGTGGAAAAACGGCGACTTGCAGCTTACAGTGGCATCTACTAGCCAGAAGGTAATTATGATTGAAGCCGGTGCAAATGAAGTGCCGGAGGAAAAGATGCTCGAGGCGATCTACAAGTGTCATGAGATTAACCAGACAATCATTGCGTTTATCAACCAGATTGTAGCAGAGGTTGGCAAGACAAAACATGCTTATACAAGCTGTGCGATTCCTGAGGAAATGTTTACAAAAATTAAGGAGATTGTTCCGCCTGAGGAGATGGAGGTCGCTGTCTTTACAGATGAGAAGCAGGTGAGAGAAGAGAATATCCGCAAGATTACGGAGAAGCTTGAGGAAGCGTTTGCAGAGAACGAGGAATGGCTTGCTATTCTGGGAGAAGCGATTTACCAGTATCAGAAAAAGACCGTCCGCAAGATGATCCTCAAAGATCACAAGCGTCCTGACGGCCGTGCAGTCACACAGATTCGTCCGCTTGCGGCTGAGATTGATTTGATTCCAAGAGTACATGGTTCAGCGATGTTCACACGCGGGCAGACGCAGATTTGTACGGTGACGACACTGGCACCATTGTCAGAGGTTCAGAAGATTGATGGACTTGACGAGAATGAGACTGCAAAGAGATATATGCATCATTATAACTTCCCATCATACTCTGTAGGAGAGACGAAGCCGTCAAGAGGACCGGGCAGACGTGAAATTGGACATGGTGCGCTGGCTGAGAAGGCACTTGTGCCGGTGATTCCGTCAGAAGAAGAATTTCCGTATGCAATCCGTACTGTGTCAGAGACATTTGAGTCAAATGGTTCCACATCACAGGGCTCCATCTGTGCATCAACCATGTCACTGATGGCGGCAGGTGTACCGATTAAGAAGCCGGTAGCAGGTATTTCCTGCGGTCTGGTGACAGGCGAGACGGATGATGATTACATCGTGCTGACAGATATTCAGGGTCTTGAGGACTTCTTTGGCGATATGGACTTTAAGGTTGCCGGCACAAAGGACGGTATCACAGCAATTCAGATGGATATCAAGATTCACGGTCTGACAAAACCGATTGTCGAGGAGGCCATCGCCAAGACAAAAGATGCCAGAATGTATATATTGAATGAGATCATGATTCCCTGCATCGCTCAGCCAAGACCGACGGTTGGGGAGTTTGCACCGAAGATTATCCAGACGAAGATTGATCCAGAAAAGATAGGTGATGTGGTTGGACAGAGAGGCAAGACGATCAACACAATCATTGAGCAGACTGGTGTGAAGATTGATATTTCAGATGACGGATTTGTGAGCATCTGCGGCACAGACCAGAAGATGATGGACAAGGCGTGCGAGATGATCAAGATTATCACGACAGATTTTGAGGCTGGTCAGGTATTTAAGGGCAAGGTAGTCAGCATCAAGGAGTTTGGCGCGTTCCTTGAGTTTGCACCCGGAAAAGAGGGCATGGTTCACATTTCGAAGATTGCAAAGGAGCGTATCAACCATGTTGAGGATGTGCTGACACTCGGTGATGTTGTTACCGTTGTATGTCTTGGAAGAGATAAGATGGGCCGCATCAGCTTCTCTATGAAGGACGTAGCGCAGCAGTAATCCGATATAAAAATTAGCATCAATCAGGGAGACACTTCACTGTGAGAAGTTGTCTCCCTGCATGTTTTTGATTGAAATATCAAACGAATGAAAAAGTGGTTGGCACTTGTATAGGAGGATAGGGATTTGATGAACATATATTATATAGGAGGTTCGCCGTGCAGCGGCAAGAGTACAGTGGCAGAGCTTCTTGCTGCAAAATATAATTTATATTATTTCAAGGTGGATGATTTCTTGGACAACTATACTCAGATGGGCGCTGCGCAAGGATACGACATTTGTAAGAAGCAAACCTGTATGAGCGCGGAGGAGATTTGGATGAGAGAACCCGCTTTGCAGTGCAGGGAGGAGATTACGTTTTATAAGGAGATCTTTGCTTTTATATGGGAGGATTTGGAGAAGCTGAATGTGGACGGCGTCATCACGGAAGGTGCGGCATATTTGCCGGAACTGATGAAAAGCTTTCATATTCCCAAGGACAGATATGTGTCGATAACGCCGTCAAAGGAATTTCAAGTCGCTCACTACAGCCAAAGAGAGTGGGTTCCCTATGTATTGGCAGATTGTTCAGATCAGGAGAAAGCATTTTCAAACTGGATGGACAGAGATGCGATGTTTGCCTTAGAGGTACAAGGACAATGCGCAGAGGCACATTATTGTTCTATCATTAATGATGGGACGATAGAATTGGCGCAGCTTGTCAACCGCGTTGAAGACGTGTTTCAGCTAAAAGCTTTTCTTGAATTTTCTGAAATGACATAGTATAATAAATTGCGTACTAAAAATGCGTGCATTTTTTGTTCAACAGATGTGTGAAGAGAGTGCAACAGATATGAGGAGGAAGAACGAATGGATATCAAAGAGCAAATTAATAAGGTTGTGGAGGAAATCTCCAAGAATCCTAATATTAAGGAGCAGTTTGAAAAAGAACCAGTAAAATTAATCGAGAAGTTGATTGGTGTAGATTTGCCAGATGAGATTGTCACGAAAATCATTGACGGAGTGAAGGCAAAGCTCACTTTAGACGGGGTGTCAAAAGTGGCGGATACATTCAAGGGAATTTTTGGATAATTTTGAATTATCTTTTTCATCAAAGAATCATAGACAGAAACAGGAAAACCGCTGATGCTTCAGATTGTTTTCCTGTTTTTATGTTATAAAAAAGTTTGAAACCTTCCGCGCGGCTGTTACCCTATATAAGTGAAGGGAGTTATACATCCCTGACCCGGTACGATACAGTGCCATGGATATCCAATAGGTAACGTTTATAAACGATTGCCAATGTTTTAATACCGGAGGAGAACAATGAAACAGGAAGAACTGGAATTTTATATAGATGCATACGGCAAGGATTTATTTTCGTTTTGCTGCTGTGTGACGCGAAATCGTCAGGAGGCGGATGATTTGTATCAGGACACCTTTCTCAAAGTATATGAGCTGGGAGAGAAACTGGTTATTACGACAAATCCGAAAAGCTATCTGATGGGAATTGCGTTGAATCTATATCGAAATTATAAGAGAAAACTCTCTGTGAGACAGCGGATTGCGGGCGTCAGCGTATCGCTGGATGAGAATGCGGAGTTGATTCCCATGGAGGGACCACTGACAGAAGAGGTAATGATTGTCAGAGAGGAATGCCGGATTGTGCGGGAGGCTGTCAGGAAACTGCCAGACAAATACAGGATTCCGATTCTCTTATTTTATATGGAAGAACTATCGCAGGCAGAAATAGCGGCTCTGCTGCGGATTTCTGAGAGTGCGGTTAAGACTAGGGTGCACAGGGCAAAGAAACTATTGAAAGAAAAATTGGAGGGGCTTTTATGAAAGATAAAATAGATTCTTTACTGAAACAGGCGCTATCTCCGATGGAACTGCCGGAACAGGAGTTGAATAACCAGATTCTTCGAAAAATAAAGGAGAGACAGGATATGAAACAGGAACAGATGTGTTACAAGAGAAGGATTCCCGCGGCGGTGCTGGTCGCAGCGTGTATGATAATACTGTGTTCGAGCACAGTACTGGCGGTATACAAGTATCTCAGCCCGGCGGAGGTGGTGACAGAGATCAATGACAATGCGCTGCAAAAGGCATTTCTCAGTGAAGATGCAATACTGGTAAACGAGACGCAGGAAAGCGGCGGGTATAAGGTTACGTTGATGGGAAGTGTGGCGGGTAAGAATATCAGCGACTTTTTGTTAAAAACCGGAAACGGGCAGGTACATGAGGACAGAATTTACACAATTATCACGATTGAGCGCGTTGATGGCACGCCAATGCCGGACACAAGCTCTGATGAATATGGAGAAGTGAGTTTCTTTGCCTCTCATTATATAGGTGGACTCAATCCAAACTTATACAGCATGATGAGCATGAATGGCAGTTATACGGAGTTTGTCAACAATGGAGTCCAGTATCGGGTTTTGGATATGGACAATATAGAGATGTTTGCGGACAGGGGCATCTATGTGGGCGTCAATTCTGGCAGTTTCTATGACATGGGTGCGTATATCTATGATGAGAGTACAGGAGAAATGCACCGCAATGAGAGTTATGCGGGGGTCAATGCATTATTTCATCTGCCAGTGGACAAGAGCAAAGCAGACCCGCAAGCGGCAGCGGCATATCTAAAAGAATTTGAGGAGTCTATGAATGAACCGGACGAGCCAATTGCGCATACAGATTTAGATTCACAGGTAGAAAAGTTTATGGAGATGCTGACACCGGAAAATCTTGATGAGTATGCAGAGCCTATTGAGGAGACAAGGCAGGTGTGCACGATTGACGAGAATGGAAAGCCGCATTATTCCTATAAATTAGAGAATAGTGCAGGCGATGGTGTTATTTTAACTGATCTGAGTGGCATTCAGCCGGGAAGCAAGGTGATTGATGGGTGGAATTATTCTGACGACGGACTAGAGGGGTTGGAAATTAACGTTCTGATTGTGAATGAAGATGGGACAATTACCTTTGTGCTCTACCAGCCGCGCAAGGACCAGCTTGTGCCACTCACGAATTAGGCAGAATTCATTCAATACTTGACATACTGTTGTCATATTTCATTTGATACAATGTAGTTATTCAGTTAGAACATTGAATAACTACATTATTTTATTAAAGGAGAGTGAGCGTATGGCAAGACCGACAACAAAAACAGATTTGATTGAGGCGGCAAATAGCGGATATGAAGCGTTAATGGCATTTATTGATTCGATGACGGCACAGGAGCTGGAAATACCTTTTGACTTCTCGGCGGATACGAAGAAAAAGGAGGCGCACTGGCAGCGTGACAAGAATCTGCGGGATGTGCTGGTTCATCTGTATGAGTGGCATCAACTGACACTGGACTGGGTGCCGTCAAACCAGCGGGGAGAGGAGAAGCCTTTGTTGCCCAAACCTTATAATTGGAAAACTTATGGGCAGCTAAATGTATTTTTCTGGAAAAAGCATCAAAATACAACGCTGGAGGAGGCAAAAGAAATGCTGGCGCAGTCCCATCAGGAAATCATGCAGCTTGCAGAACGCTTTACAAATGAGGAGTTGTTTTCAAAAGGTGTCTTTGACTGGGTGGGCAATAGTCCGCTTGGGTCCTATTTTGTGAGCAATACATCAAGCCATTATGCGTGGGCATTAAAAAAGCTCAAGGCGCATCGCAAAAACTGTAAGGCTGGGGGTTGACAAGCGGCAGGGCATCTTCTATACTAGCAGTAGATTTGAGCTGTAAAAACGGATTGATGGCAGATTTGTTCTTTGCAGCTCTTTAGATGAGAGAGGTGAGAGAATGTGGAAATAATCTGCTTTTGAGAACATGAGATCGAGTTGTCGTGGCTTCTGTGTGAATGGCAAGGGGGATTCTTTGGCATTTCAAACACACAAAGACTAGATGTTTTCATGTTGCCAGAAGTGGATTATGTTTCGCATAACCTTTTTTTGGTACAGTTTTTTGTGTGCAATTTGGGCGAAATGTAATTCAGAATCATTTGGTGACAGGTGGTTCTTTTTTTGTGCGGGTAAGACTCCTATGCAGTTGCACGCGGGTGTTTGGTTCCACAGAAGCCGAAAGGAGGTATTGCGATATGGCGCAGATACAGGTATCAAATTTAACATTTTCATACGAGGGCAGCAGCGATACGATTTTTGATCAGATGTCCTTTACAATTGACACAGACTGGAAACTGGGGCTAATAGGGCGCAACGGAAAAGGAAAAACGACCTTTCTAAATCTGTTGCTTGGCAGATATGAATATACAGGAACCATTCACAAAGCAACAATATTTGATTATTTTCCATATCAGATTCCAGAGACATGGAGGACGAAATGCGGGGCTGAACTTATGACATACATGAAACCAGACTGCGAAGAGTGGCGTGTTCTGTGTGAGCTCAATGAACTGGAAACCGATGCAGGGATTTTGTACCAGCCCTTTGAGACACTAAGCTGCGGCGAGCGCACAAAATTGATGCTTGCGGTATTATTTTCGGGAGAAAATGATTTCCTGCTGATTGATGAACCGACAAATCATCTTGACCAGCGGGCGCGGGAGAGCGTGAAGCAGTATTTGCATGGCAAAAAGAGCTATATCCTTGTGTCTCATGACCGGGATTTGCTGGATGCCTGCATTGACCATGTGTTAGTGCTGAACCGGCAGACAATCGAGGTACAAAGCGGTAACTTTTCGAGCTGGTGGGAAAATAAAATGCGCAAAGATGCATTTTCACTGACAGAAAATGAAAAACATATAAAAGAGATCGGCAAACTCAAAAAAGCATCGGGACGTGTGCGGCAGTGGGCAGACTCTAATGAGCGGACAAAGATTGGATTTGACCCGATCAAGGAACACGACCGCTTTTTGGATACGCGGGCGCATATCGGCGCCAAGACTAAGAAGCTGCAAAGCAGGGTAAAGCAGATGGAAGAGCGCATTGACAGAGAAATTGAGGAGAAGGAGGGACTGCTGAAGGATATTGAAAATCCTGTGGATTTAAAACTATTTGCGCTGTCGCATCACAAGGAAGTTTTGCTGACGGTGAAAGAGTATGGATTGACATATCTTGGCGCAGAAGAACCTGTTTTTCAAAACTTAAATCTGGCATTGTGCCAAGGGGAACGGGTCTTTCTGCATGGTAAAAATGGATGTGGGAAATCAAGTTTAATTCAGGCGGTTCTGGACAATGCGGCATTGACGGAGGTACACAGCAAGGATAATGGTGAAGCCATAGACAGAGATTCGATGCGAAAAGGCTGTTATGCAGAAAGCGGACTACTCAAAACGGCATCGGGTCTAAAGATTTCATATATAAATCAGGACACTTCGTTTTTAAAGGGCAGTATTCAGCGGTTCTGTGCACAGCGTGGCTTGTCAGAAAGTTTATTCTGCTCGATTTGCAGGCAGCTTGATCTGGATCGGGTACAGTTCTCAAAAAATATAGAGGATTTTTCAGAGGGACAAAAAAAGAAAGTGCTGATTGCGGCAAGCCTTCTGACGCCGGCGCACCTGTATATATGGGATGAGCCGTTAAACTATGTTGATGTGTTTTCCAGAATGCAGCTTGAGAAGATGATTTTATCGTACAAGCCGACGATGCTGATTGTGGACCATGATGTGCGGTTTCGCGAGCGCATTGCGACGAAAGTGATTGAAATGACGTAATCAATATTTTTATTCTTTTCTTTGTACTTATTATACCACAAAAATCACCAAAATAAAAGACTGGAAATGCACTGCTTTATGGAATATACTTGTAATCTATATAAGCGCATAGTGAAGTGTTTTTCCGAGTATCCTTTTGTGCTTGGGCATAATAAAAGAATCAGGCACAGAGGATATTCGGGCGTATTGTTGTGAACAGTGGAGGGAAGTATATGGAAAGTACAAACTGGCTGGCACTATTGGAGAGGACACAGATACAGAAGGTGATGGAGTCAAACCAATATACAGAGCAGTATGGGTTGACGCTGAGTGAGCAGGACGCGGAGATTTTGGCACAGGAGCGGAAAAGTACGCTGATCGAGCAGAAGCGTGTCGAGTTTGGCGAGAGTATTCTGCCGCGTATTATCTATGAATTTTGCGATTCGGCATTTATCAGTCAGAGCAATTATGTGGAATCGCTGACACGGCTACAGGAAATCTTCTTTCTGTATAAAAATGAGATGCTCGATGAGATTTCGGACGAGGAACTTTTGAACTTTATGAAGGAGCAGTTTGAGACAGTGTGTTTTGGGGATTTTGATTATCTTGAAGGAACCTGTCTTGACATTTTTGCGCAGGCGGTCAGGGCGGGATACCGCGGCTATCAGCAAACAGGCGGACGCGGTGAGTACGCGGAGTTTGACGAGGTTTTGCGCTGGGACAGGGAGCTGTATCTGGAGGTTTTGCGCGATTTGTGTTGGAAATAGACGTGACACACGATATATTTTTGTAAAAAGGAAGGAGAAAATATGTACGATATGAATGAGTTGCTTCCTGTTGTTGCAAGGCTCACCAAACGATACACAGGCATTGAGAGCAGTTCCGTGTCCTACGAGAAGGCGAATCAACTGATGGGGGCAGTGATTTATTGCATTCGGGAAATAGAAAGCAGTGAAGCGGGGGCTTTGGTCAGCCGACAGCAGAATGCAATGCAGGCTTATCAGGCTGGTGCGGAACTGGTACGAAAAAAGACCGAGGAGCTGCTTCGTTTTTACGAGTGTTATAAAAAGGAGTTCTGTGCATATGGAAATGTTTATCTTTCAGACTTCTGGAACAAAGGAATGCCGGCTTTTTTTGTGCATTACGACGAGCAGTTTGAGCCGCAGAATACGATTTTGACACTAGATTATCCTGTTTTATCAGATCTGGCGCAGTATCAGGGGATTGATCTTGTTGATCTGTATGTGAGAAGTGTGGTGGCAGAACAACAGTTTTTGTCGATGTTTGGAGAAGCCTATGTGAGAGAGGTATTGCGCGCGTATTGTGCTGACTATGCAGAACTGCCAGAGAACCTTGCCGCGATTGTCTTTGGAAATGTGATTGGGCATATTCTTGCTGGAAAGAAGCTGACAGACAGGCTTTGCGAGGCGGATTTACAGAAGATTTCGGCGCAGTATGCCTTTATGAACATGGAAGAAAACAGCGGTTTTCAGGAACAGATCAGCGAGTTGGCAGCAGCATTCTTGGCGCAGCATTTTGCAGGGGAGGAGTCCGTACAGCAGTATATAATGATGGGGCTGCCGGACATCTGCACACGGATTGGGAATGCTGCTGCCTATGGAAATCTGGATAAAGTGTTTGTATTTTAATCCCATTCAATTTCAATCGTCTCGCCGTCTTCACGCACAAGCTGGCACAAGTCCTCTTCATCCTCGACCAGATAAGCGATGAAATCCGCCAGACGATTGGCTTTTTCTAAGTTTTTGGGTGTATTTTCATAGAGGGCGACATAGCTTCCGGCTTCGGGATCTGATTCTAGTCCTTCCAGCAAATCTGGCAGGTTATATTCCAGACAGCAAATCAGAAGTGCTTCCCAATTATAGCCGTTCATATATGCCTGCTCGTTGAGGGTGTATAGTTTCTCACCTAGTGCATATGGTTTGGGGGCTTCGACATCAAAGCACACAGAAACGTTAGCGCAGTTTTCTACTGCGACAACTTTGAGGTAATCCGGCAAATGCAGCTCTTCTGATGAATTTGGCGTGAAGGAAACCTCTGTGCATTTTTCGAGTTCTGCGCAATCCTGCTCTGAGATATATATTTGTGCTGTCTGGGATAAGTCATTGCCGCAAAAGCGCTTGGTTTTTAGGCAGTGTATGACATTTTGAACCTGCGCGGCGGCGTCTTTTGTATCAAGCCATATGGCAAGCTCTGTACCGCTTTCATTTACGTAGTCATAGCCGTTATCGGTGACAACGCCGTCCGTATAGGTCTCAATGTAATCAGGTACTTTGTACCGCATATCCAAATCCGCATTGATGAGTTTCTCTGAATCTAGTTTGATAATGATTGTTTGCATAGTTTTTTCCTTTCGTCAATTTATAGGTGAAAAATAGTTTTCAGTGCTTCATCTTCGATGAGTATTTTCTTCGCCAGTTCGCGGTATGGTTCTTCATGGAGATAGGTATGGCGGAACGGTTTGATGGAGGGGGCGAGGTCAATTGCTTTGATGTAATCCTCCACGTTGAGATGAAGCGCAGCAACATGGTCCCAGAAGCCGGTTTCGGTGAAAACCGTGTTGATCCGCTGCCAGCGGTGGTCATGTACGCGGCTCATAAGATAGGTGGCGATACCGACCTGAATACCGTGAAGCTGCGGTGTTTCCAGTATTTTATCCAAAGCATGTGAAATCAGATGCTCGCTTCCGCTTGTGGGTGCGCTGCTGCCGGCAATCTCGTTTGCGATGCCGCTCATCGCGAGGGAGTCGAGCAGTTCTTTTAGAAACAGGTTGTCCTGAATGCTTTCAAACGGTGTGCGCACAAAGCTGTTAACCGCCTTTTTGGCAATCATAAGCGCGAAGTCATTGACCTGTGTAACGCCGTGTGCCTCCTCAAATTTCCAATCGTACAGCGCAGTGATTTTTGACACCATATCTCCGATGCCAGAATACAGGAATTTCTGCGGCGCGCTTTTGATGACCGTGGTGTCTGCGATAATGCCGAATGCCAGACGCGCGGGAACGGAATTTCTGCGGCCGTTCACTATTAAGGAAGCGCTTGCACTGGAGAATCCGTCGCTGGAGGCTGAGGTGGGAACGCTGATAAACGGCAGTTTGCGTAGAAAGCCAATGTATTTTGCTGCGTCGATGACTTTTCCGCCGCCAAGTCCGATGACAGCCTGTGTGGCGTTTGGCAGTCCGAATGCCAGATTGATGATATCATCAATGTTGACGGTATCCAGCTCGCAGTATGTCAGAACTTCGATATCGGCTTCCCGCAGGGCGTCTAGGACCTTGTATCCGAACATATCAATTAGACCGTTTCCAAAATAAATCACTACCTTCTTGAAACTGCATCCGCGCAGATCAGCGCCGATGTTGTCTAATGCGTTGGGTTCGACTTTTAGAATCGTTGGAATCGCGATGTGGCTTGCGTTAAATTTACTCATTTTTATCTACCCTTTCAAAATGTAAGACTTGTCTTGATACAATCATTTGCTTTTGTTGTTCTAATGTAATGATTGTGATGTTTTAATTTTAGCAGATTCTGTAAAAGGTGTAAAGTCTGTAAAAGATACGATAGATTGCGGAACAATACAAGAGCCAATTTATATTTCAGGCAATAGTATATCTTAGGGCAGCGGTCAAGATCATAGGATTGAAAATAAGGGGGACTTGTGATAGCATAGTTATGAGAAAATTAACAGGCATAACATATCTGATGAAAGAAAATCCGAAAGCGGTGCGTGAGATGTGTAAAGTGATGAATGCCAGTTAAAACGGAAAGATGGTGTACACATGGATATAGAATTAATTCCGACCGAACGTCAGCTTTTGTTGTATGATATTTTCAAAGGAAGTTTACAGGTGGAATACGAGGATATTACATCAAGGCTTCCGATTGGCAAAAAAATGGTGCAGCGTGACATTAAGATATTGACGGATGCCGGTCTGATTCGAATAAAGTATTCTAAAAAAGAGAAAGCATACATACATGATTCGGAGCATTCGCCATCCTTTAATGACAATGTAAAAGGAAAGTATCGTATACATTTGATGAAGCTGCGGCGGATTGCAACACTGATGAACGAACTTTATATGGATACACGCTCTTATTATGAAGAGGACGGAGATGCTTATTATTCCTGCAAGACATGTTATTACGAATTGTTTCCCGAAGCGAACGAGCGGATGAGGCAGAGAGATTTTAAACATTTGAATAACATTGGTTACACTGTAACCTATAACAATTATGAGCGGCGATATAAAATGTGGGACGGATGCTATTTAAGGGAAGATTTTGGTGTGTTTCTACAAGACGGGAAATTAATGCGCCATACTGAAGGATGGTTTGATTTGTTATGACAGGTTGGGCGACTTTATTACGTCCTTTTGCAAAAAAACGTTTATGTTACTGAGATATGGAGGAGGATACTTGGAAAAGGATAACATAAAGAATCACTATGAATGTTCCATAGAACATTTTATTCGGGACGAATATTCAATATGTCGTGAAGAACGGCAGTATGCAGTGTTTTTGTATAATATATTAAGAAAATATCGCAACAAGGATAAGAGAATTGATAAGGAGGTTGTTTCTATATTTGACGCATGCAATATCCCTCGCGGAGCTGAAATTCAAAATGTTTTCTATGAGGCAACTTTTATGAGAGATTTCTTTGAAAGAAACCGGCGTCTTGCGTTAAGTAAAAATCCAGAGAATGTATTGCTGAATAAAAAATTCTCTCCGTCAAATTTTATTATTGAAGATAGCAACAGGAGTTTTAACACGAAACTTATTGAGTATGTGATAGGACAAAAACAGGTTTTGGGCATATCACATGAACGCAAAGAAGTCAATTGGGGACATAATGCGGCGTTGATTGACTGTAGTAGATTATCAGACAAAGAAAAAAAAGAAATCGGAAGAACGATTCAACATATGATGAATGCCAAACCGGATATTGCCGTAATATATTCAGAAAATAAGCAGAGAAAACTCCTGTTTCTTGAGTGTAAATTTGAGTCTGGGGAGCGTTCTTATGAAAGAGATTGTACCCAAAGTGATATTCAGTGGAAAATAGCGGATTTCTTATGTAAATATTATCTAAAGGAAGAAAGCGTGGCCGTATCTGATAAAATGAAAAATCGAAAATCTTGCTTTGTTAAGTTTGTCAGGAAAAAAGCTGAGAAAACGAATGAAATACAGATTAAGGACCTAATCAGATTGAATGACGAAATTTTTTCCTGAATATTTTGGGATGCTGGAAAGTGGACGACGCTTTTGTGTCCTTTGTATAAAAACTCATCTGCTATAATCGTTTTATAAGATATGAGGAACCTTGAAAAATAAATAAAATAGTACATCAAAAATTGTAATAATGAAAAATAAGATGCGTTTACAAAGACAAGGAATACAAAGCAGGAGGAAGGTTATGGGAAAGAAAGAAGTGAAAAACCAGTACGGCGTGAAGGTGGGCGATATTTTTTATGAGAAGCATACAAATCCATGCTATTTTTATCAAGTAGTTGCATTGCATGGGGAAACGAAGGTGGAAGTGTGCCAGATTGGCAAAAAATGCATTGCATTTGATGGTTATTATAAATGCATTGTGCCTTTGCCCGGTGTCTGGATATCGCGTGCTTGTATCTGCAAGGTACAAGGTGAGCAGGAGAACCCCGGAATATTCTTGTTGGACAGCTTTCCTCATTGGGCGACTTTGGATAGAGCCGAAACATACATGGAATTGCACCAAACAGAAGATTTCCCTTTTTATTTTCGGGATTCTTATCCTGAAATTGCAGAACAGCTTGACCTTAAAACAGGTTCGGGTGTTTATGCCGTAGACAAACCATTTCAATGGCTTGATGATGACAGCCGCGCCGTGATCCGCTATCCCGACGGGCGGGAAGTGGAAACTGTGTTCCGAGAACTGATGTGTTCCGAGAAAATAACACAGAAGATGCGAGACGATGAAGCCAAAATGAGGAAAATTTTAGAAGAGTTAGACATTTTCTAAGTTTATACAGTTTTGCTTTGCAAAAATAAAGATTATGAAAATGGCAAAAATGATTTACAGATACCCCACGAGATAGTATACTTATAACAACTGTGCTGCCAACTTCTATTGTATAAAAGTGGCAGGAAAAATGACAGAAGAAAATGGAGGAACAGAGATGGGGTTATTTTTGGAGACGGTTCTCATACAGGGGTGCAGGCAGGAGGAAGCGAAAACGATCATAAAGGCGATTGAAGACAGGTATTCCTGTTCAGATGAGGATGCGGCATATGACATTACCAATTTGGCGGCAGACCAATGCCAGTATCGGGAATATGCTGATGGCGTGAGTATTTTGATCAATGAGGATTGTATTGGCTATGAGGAGCTTGCCGAGGCGATCAGCAGTGATTTTAGCAAGGTGGTCATGCTGCTCTACATATATGATGGGGATTTTTGGGCGTATGCACTGTTTGACAATGGAGAACTGGTGGACAAGTTCAATCCGCAGCCAGATTATTTTGAGGAGGTGTCGGAGGAAGTGCTCGAGGCCTCCAAAGGAAATGCGGATATTGTCGCGAAGTATTTCCATGTGGACAAAGCGGATATTGAGAAGTATCTGGTGCGCTGGGAGGATGATCTGGGCGATATGGAGGAAACTGCATACGACGATGATGAATTTGGCTTTGGCGACTGGCAGATGGCGGACTTCATGCGGAAATTAGGATATCCGTATGAATTTGAGGAGGCGTAGGATTCATCATGAAAAAAGAAAAGAATAGAAATTCATTTTCAGGCTCGCTCGGCTTTGTGCTGACGGCGGCAGGCAGTGCGGTGGGTCTGGGCAATATCTGGCGGTTTCCATATCTGGCAGCGAAGGACGGCGGTGGGCTGTTTCTGGTGATTTATTTAATTCTGGCACTCACGTTCGGATTCACGCTGCTCACAACAGAGATTGCAATCGGCAGAAAGACAAAGCAGAGTCCGCTCACCGCATACGCAAAATTAAGCGATAAGTGGGGATTTCTTGGCGTGTTTGCATGTCTTGTGCCGGTTATTATCATGCCGTATTACTGTGTGATTGGCGGCTGGGTGGTAAAGTATTTTCTCGCGTATCTGACAGGCGGCGGTGCAGCGGCAGCGGAGGACGGCTACTTTACAGGATTCATTACCGGGGAATGGCAGCCGATTGTACTGTTGGTGGTGTTCTTGGTGATGGTTGCTTTCATTGTGTTTCGTGGCATCAATAAGGGTATCGAATCGTCCTCAAAGGTGCTGATGCCTTTATTGCTGCTGTTGGTTGTCGGCATTGCGTTCTTTTCCCTGACGATTCACTATGAAGATGAATCTGGCGTGGCGAGGACAGGCATGGAAGGATTCCAGATTTATGTGATTCCTGACCTGAGCGGTATGACGGTAAAAGGATTTTTTACAGTGCTGCTCGACGCGATGGGGCAGTTGTTTTTCAGTCTCAGTGTGGCGATGGGCATTATGGTTGCTTATGGTTCTTATGTGAAAGATGACGCCAATCTGGTGAAATCTATTAACCAGATTGAAATATTTGATACGGCAGTAGCGTTTCTGGCGGGGGTTATGATCATTCCTGCGGTCTATACCTTTATGGGCAGGGAAGGTATGGCGGCGTCGGGGCCGAGCTTGATGTTCGTGTCTCTGCCAAAGGTTTTTGCCTCTATGGGACGAATCGGCAATCTTGTAGGGTGCCTGTTCTTTGCGATGGTATTGTTTGCGGCAATCACGAGTGCCGTGTCTGTCATGGAGGCGGTCGTGTCAAGCTTTATGGACAAGTTCCATATGACGCGCACCAAGGCGGCAGCGGTCGAGACTGCCATTGCGCTTGTGGGCGGCGTCATTGTGTGTCTTGGGTACAATGTGCTGTATTTCGAGTTTAAGCTGCCAAATGGCGCGGTGGCTCAGATTTTGGATATTATGGACTATATCAGCAACAATCTGCTGATGCCGCTGGTTGCGATTGGAACATGTGTTCTAATTGGCTGGGTATTGAAACCCAAAGCGGTGATTGAGGAAGTGGAGAAGTCGGGCGGCAGATTTGGCAGAAAACAATTGTACATTATCATGATTCAGTATATTGCGCCAATTTTGTTAGTGATTCTGCTGTTAAAGTCCGTAGGGATTTTGACCGTGATTTAGGGAGGTACTGTAATGAATAATTTATTTGGTTATGCAGACAAGTATTTACAGAAAAGTGACTGGAAAGACATTGCTTTGCTCAAATTCTGCCTTTTTTCTATGGGAGTCTTGATCGGAATCCTGATCGGAAGGCGATGGCCGAAAGAGAATAGAAAAGCGGCAGTGATGGCTGCAATGCTTGTTTTTATCGGTACGTATATTCCATTGATGACGAAATTTATTGGTGTTGTGATGGAAAAAGATGAATAGCTGTCAAGCATGATTTGATAAGGGAGTATTTTTACTCCTTTATTTTTTTGTCAATGTTCATATTTTGGATTTTGGGACATATATTGAGATATGGACAATCAGCCAAAAGGGGGGGGATGAGAATGGCAGCGGTGGACGGGGTATTACAGTTTTTTCCGCAGCGCCTGAGAGGGGCGTGGGAACGATGCGGATTGGACTTTGGCAAAATACAAGAAATCAGACTGCGGGTCAATCAGCCGGTCAAGGTGTTTTGCGGCGGGGAACATACATTGCCGTTTCGGTATGGTGAGCGGGAGATGGAAGAAATTTTTCGATATCTGTGTCACGATTCGGTATATGCCTATGAGGAGGAGCGCAAGCAGGGCTATATCATGATTGAGGGAGGACACCGCATCGGTATTACAGGAGAGCTTACTACCGCGGAAAATGGACGCTTTATAGCTAAATATATCCGCTATATGAATATCAGAATAGCACATGAGCAGAAAGAGATTGCGGGAAAGGTTATAAAGTATCTGTATCATTCAAGAGAAATGACACCGCTAAATACGCTGATTATCTCCCCGCCCGGTGTTGGCAAGACGACGCTGCTCAGAGATACCATACGGTTGTTATCGAATGGGACGGCAGACCATCAAGGGTGCAATGTCGGTGTCATAGACGAGAGAGGAGAGATTGCAGGAGCATACAGGGGAAGTGCCATGCTGGACTGTGGAGAGAGAACAGATGTTATTACAGGCGGGGATAAACAGCAGGGGATTTCCATCTTGGTGCGGACTTTTGCGCCGAGAGTGATCGCGATTGATGAGATTGGCAGGCGTGCGGATGCGGAGGCAATACTGCATGCTGGTGTGAGCGGATGCAGGATTTTGGCAACTGTGCATGGCGGGTCCATTGAGGAGATCAGGAACAAAACTGAGATGGCTGCAATTCTTGATCTGGGGCTGATAGACCGATATATTGTGCTGTCCATGAATGAAAAAATGGACAGGTATTTTGAAATCTATGACAGGGAGGGAAACAGTTTATGTGGCAGAAGTTTATTGCAAGCGCCTGCGTGATGACAGGGGCACTTGGATTTGGATGGTCGCTTTGTGGGGAGATGAACCATGACATTTCGCTGTTAAAACAGCAAAAGCAGATACTTTTGTATATAATTGGGGAAATTACTTATCTGCACAGACCGATGGAAGAGATTTTTGATCTGATCGCGCAAAAGACAGAACCGCCTTATGATCTGTTTCTCGATGAGATCGCACAGAAAATGAAGGAGCGGGATGGCAGGTCTCTGATACAATTGTGGAATGAGACAGTTCATGACAGACAGGACAAAGCGGAGCTTTCTCAAATCACGCGGATGTATTTGTCAAAGATGGGCAATTGCTTTGAGTATGAGGGAGAACAGCTGCAAGTGGAGGCGCTGGGGTTGTTTGGGACAGAGCTGGACAGTGAGATAGACAGGCTTACAGCAAAAAGAAACGAGAATAGCAGGCTGATCAAGGCACTTAGCACGCTTACAGGAATCTTGTGCATAATATTATTTTTGTGATAAACAGTGGAAATGGGGATGAAAATGGAAGTCAGTCTGATATTTAAGATCGCGGCAGTTGGGATTCTGATCACGATATTGGGGCAGGTATTGAAGCACAGCGGCAGGGAAGAACATGCGTTTCTAATCAGTCTTGCAGGACTGGTTCTGGTGCTTTCGTGGATTGTTCCATATATATACCAGCTATTTGAGATGATACAGGATTTATTTGCTTTGTGACAGGATTTGAGAAAACGGAGGCATTGTATGATACAGATTTGTGTGCTTGCCATAGCAGGATTGTTTGCAGCGCTGATTATCAAGAAAGACAAGCCGGAGTTTGCAGTATTGATCATTATGCTCGTAAGTTTTTTGATTGCAATCAGGATTTTGACTGTGCTGGGTAATGCCATGTCGGAGTTAGAGAGCTGGGAGGCAATCCTGGGCGGGAACATTGCGTATATCTCACTGCTGTTAAAAATAATTGGCATTACATATGTATGTGATTTTGCGGCAAATCTGTGCAAAGATTCGGGATATGCGGCACTCAGCAATCATATAGAGCTTTTTGGCAAGGTTGCTATTATGGTGGCAGGTTTTCCGATAATAAGGATTATGATAGACATGCTAGAAGGAATGATGCGATGAATCAGGATACAAGTTTGTGGCAGGAGCTGGACATTCTCCCCGATCTGAGTGTTCTGGACAATCTTCTGAGAGATCTGCTTCCGGGGAGAACTGCGAGCTCGATGGATTTTATAGAGGATGTATTGAAAGGGAACTGGGCGTTAGACCCAGCGCTGTTCTGGCGATACATCGCAAGATCAATAACTGGTGTTTTTGATGAATGGAGGAGACTGTTTGTCTCTGTGCTGGTGCTATTTATTTTGGTAGCGCTGGTGAGTAATCTGATGTCAGCGCTCAAAAATGAGGGTGCGGCGAAGGCGGCAAAGACCTTTTTTATTGTCTGTCAGTTGGTGGTTCTAATTGATGCGTTTCATAAGGTACTTGGGATTGTCGAGGAGGCAATGACACGCATGATAGAATTTCTGAAACTGATGATTCCAGCCTATATGATCTGTATTGCGGCGGCGGGGTCTGGTCTGACTGCACTGATTTTTTACAAGCTGCTCTTAGGATTTCTGTGTCTCATAGAAGGGATTGTGGCGGCTTCTCTGACGACGGTGGTCGAGGGATATGTGATGCTGGGTGTGGTGGAGAGCGTCTGGGGTGAGGAACGATTCAAAGGATTGATGGACCTCATCAAGAAAGGTTTGCAGTGGATACTGAAAATGATGATTGTCGTCATGTCGGGAAGCAGCATTCTGCAAGTGATAATAACGCCTGTTGTTGATAAGACAAACAATGCCGTTCTACAAAAAACAGCAGGTGCTATTCCTGGGATTGGCGATGTCATAGAATCTGTGTCGAGTGTGACGCTGGCATCAGCAATCGCAGTAAAAAACAGTCTGGGCGTATTGATTCTGGTGGCGTTGATCTTGCTCATAGCTGTGCCGGTCATCAAGTCCTTTATGATTCTGATCATTATCAGGGTAAGCGGCGCGCTGGGCAGTATCTGTGGGGAAAAACAGATGATGAAGTGTGTCGAGTACATATCGGAGGCAGGATTTATGCTGCTTAGAATATTAATAACAGTGACTACGTTATTTTTTGTGACAATAGCGGCTGTTACAAATGCAACGAGTTAGGAGGCGTCATGGAGTATTTGGCAATGGAGGTCAGGCGGCTCATGTATACAGTGATTTGCTTTCAGTGCCTGATTCAGCTTACAGAGGGGAGTGTCTATCAAAAATATCTAAAGTTATTTTCTTATCTGCTGACCATGTGTATCTGCTGCAATGTGATTTTTTCCTTTGTAGGGCAGATAGAAAATCGATTTTCGGAGGCAGATCAAATCTATGACCGCTGGGAGAAGGAGTGGCGGGACATGACGGAGGCCGGTCGGATTGATGAAGGGGAGATATATTATAAGAAGCTATGGGAGGATGATATCATAGGCGGGGCGCACGAAGAGTATGACAGGAGAAATGGAGGTGATGAGGATGCTGGACCGGATACAGGACGGGATTCGGCTACTGATTAGCGGGGGCAAAAATGGCAGAAAACGACCCACCAAGGAGACCATGCTCATCATTTTTCTCAGTGGAATCTTGATTTTTGTCATTTTGCTGCCGACTGGAAGCAGCAGCAACCAATATTTTGCAAAGAAGCAGCAAAAAAGTACTGAAAAGGTAGATAAAACGAACATGGTATCCTCAAATGGCGGAGGCGGGGAAAGTACGGGCACGATGGAGGAATACCGGAGAGGACTAGAGCAGGAATTAGAGGAATTTCTCGCCAGCGTCGCTGGAGTGGGGGAGGTGAAGGTATTGATCTACATGAAAAACTCGCAGGAGTACATTGTAGAGAAAGACGTACCTGTATCCAATGCAATCAACGGGGATAACAGTGAGCAAAGAAAGGAGGAGTCCACTGTATACACGGTCAATGAGAGCGGCAGTGAGGTGCCCTTTATCTCACAGACGATTCGTCCTGCGATCGACGGGGTTGTGATTTCGGCAAAGGGTGCCGCGGATGAGAACATTCGGCTCCAAATCGTCAGGCTTGTGATGGCACTCTATGGTGTGGAGGCGAACAAGGTTGAGGTGCTGCGGATGGGATGATGTAAAAATTTTAAAATATTACGTCTAAGAGCAGCAGGGGATGAATAAGATAGAAGTAGCAAAGAGAAGCAATAGGAAGGATATGGTTTGGTGAAAAAAATATTAAGAAAGAACCAGATTATGATTACGGCGTTGGCAGTTATGATAGCAGTAGCAGGTTATCTGAACTTTGCCGGCACCAAGATTGGAGAAGAGGATTTTATCTCTGTGGACGGAAGCAGCAGCGAGCTTACTTATGAGATCTCTGACGAAGATATGTATGCCATATCGCTTAGGGAAGATACCGATGGGACGATCAAGGATTACGCGTCTGCAACAGGAGCTGACACGGATATTGTAAGTCTTGACTCCGACGACACAACGATTACGGACAATTATCTTAACAGCGGAATGGACACCGTGTCGGATGGCGCATTGACTGCTACAGGGACCGAATTGCAGGCATCAGATGATGCGGCAGATGGAACTCTTGCGTCAAACACAGATGAAGCAGGCGCTACTGTCATAGAGCAGGAAGTGCCGGGTGAGGCGGTGTTTACCAGCGCGTCAGGCGTGTCAACCCTAGCGGGCGCAAAGCTGTTAAAGGAGCAGACGAGGGCACAGAACAAAGAGTCCCTCATGGAGATTATCCAGAACGAGGATTTGACAGAGGAGGCAAAGAAGGAAGCTGTGAGCAGCATGATCACGCTCACAGAGACAGCGCAGAAGGAGTCTGATGCGCAGATGCTCCTCGAGGCAAAAGGCTTTACGCAGACCGTGGTGAGCATTAGCGGAGATTCGGCAGACGTCATGGTGGAAGCTGGCAATCTCACTGAGGCACAGACTGCCCAGATTATAGACATCGTACAGAGAAAGACGGCAATCTCCCCGGAAAATATCATTATAACTGTATCTGGTACAGAATAAGTGCAGCGTGCAATTGCGTATAGACAGGGATGCCGCTAAAGATTAGTAAATGAATAGACTTTGCTGTCTGGTTATGCTATACTAAAACGGCGCATGGGGTGTGCAGCGGGTAGGTGAAGATAGCTCTTCCCTGCCTGACTGCACAGTCCTTGCTGAGGAAAGCATCCGCAAAGTGGCGCATGGGGTCGCCGCTGCTGCGAAGAAAGTATAGAATAAAATGGACGGAGGAACGATCAGTGAGTAGTATTGCAGAAGAAATAAACAAGAGAAGGACGTTTGCTATTATATCGCACCCCGATGCGGGCAAGACGACTTTGACAGAGAAATTTTTATTGTATGGAGGCGCCATCAACCTTGCCGGGAGTGTTAAGGGAAAGGCGACTGCAAGACATGCGGTGTCTGACTGGATGGAGATCGAAAAGGAGAGAGGAATTTCGGTGACATCCTCCGTATTACAGTTTAATTATGATGGCTATTGCATCAATATTCTCGACACGCCGGGACATCAGGATTTCTCGGAGGATACGTACAGAACACTCATGGCGGCAGACTCGGCAGTCATGGTGATCGACGCGTCAAAGGGTGTCGAGGCACAGACGCGCAAGCTGTTTAAGGTATGCGGTATGAGAGGCATACCAATTTTTACGTTTATCAATAAATTGGACAGGGATGCGAACGATACGTTTGAACTTCTCGACGAGATTGAGAAGGAGCTTGGCATTGCCACGTGTCCGGTCAACTGGCCAATCGGTTCAGGAAAGCGGTTCAAAGGCGTGTATGACAGGCATGGAAATCATGTACTCACCTACTCTGATACGCAGAAAGGTACAAAGGAGGGGGAGACAACGGTCATTGCGATGGAGGATGAGGCGCTTTTGCTCGAAACTATTGGCGATGAGGCGCTTGCCCTGCTGCGCGATGAGATTGAGCTTCTCGACGGCGCCAGCGCAGAGTTTGATATTGAGGAAGTGCGGAAAGGCAAACTGACACCTGTATTCTTTGGTTCAGCGCTGACAAATTTTGGCGTGGAGGTATTTTTGCAGAATTTTTTGAAAATGGCAACAACACCGCTGCCAAGAATCTCACAGGGCGAGACAATCGATCCGGTGGAGAATGACTTCTCCGCGTTTGTATTCAAAATACAGGCGAATATGAACAAGGCACACCGTGACAGAGTGGCATTTATGCGCATCTGTTCAGGGAAATTTGATGCCAGTGCTGAAGTGCGCCATGTGCAGGGCGGAAAGGTGATGCGTCTCTCTCAGCCGCAACAGATTATGGCGGACGAGCGTAAAATCCTGAATGAAGCCTATGCGGGTGATATTATCGGCGTGTTTGACCCTGGAATTTTCTCGATTGGCGATACAGTCTGTGCACCGAAAAACGATATTTGCTACGAGGGCATACCGACCTTTGCGCCGGAGCATTTTGCGCGGGTGAGGCAGATGGACACGATGAAGAGAAAGCAGTTTATCAAGGGCGTCAACCAGATTGCGCAGGAGGGTGCCATCCAGATTTTTCAGGAATTTAACACAGGTATGGAGGAGATCATCGTCGGTGTGGTCGGTGTCCTGCAATTTGATGTCCTCAAATATCGCCTAGAAAATGAGTACAATGTCGAAATCAAACTCGAACCGCTGCCATATGAATATATTCGTTGGATAGAAAATAAAAATGAGGTGGATTTGAATAAGCTTTCAGGGACATCCGACATGAAAAAAATACAGGATTTAAAGGGAAATCCGCTGCTTTTGTTTATCAACCAGTGGAGTATCGGTATGACGGTTGACCGCAATAAAGGTCTGGTGCTCTCCGAGTTTGGCAGAAATTAAAATCTTACAGAGGTATAAAAAGTTGATGAGAAAAGGGACCGTGTGCTGGGCAGCTCTGATAGGCAGTGTGATCATGCTGATACAGGGATGTACCTTTCAGGAGGAGTTGCAGTATTTTCTACGAAGTGAAAAAGGGTCTGAGCAGTCTGACGAGTCTGACAGCACAGACGACATAGAAGAGAGGGCCTATGAGCCAGATCAACCCAAGGAGGATGAGCCCGAAACTTCAGAACAGACATTGCAGGAAGTCTCAGAACTGTATTATGCGTATCATTGTCTGGATGAGAAAAAACAAAGAATTTATCTTGAAATGTATGATGCTTTGTCTGGAATGAAGAGCGGAGTACCGCTTTCGACAGTGGACAAGTCTGATCTGGATGTCGTGTTTGCCTGTGTGATGAATGACCACCCAGAGCTGTTTTATGTGGAAGGGTATCAATATACAGAATACACGTTTGGTAATACGACGACTAGAATTACGTTCAGCGGAACCTATTCCATGACCAGCGCGCAGGCGGAACAATCGCGGCTGTTGATTGAGCAGAAGATTGCGGAATGCTTTCAGGACGTGCCGCTGAATGAGGACGAGTACAGTACCGTTAAGTATTTGTACGAGTGGCTCATCAACAATACAGAGTATGACGAAACCGTGGAGAATAATCAGAATATTCGCTCAGTTTTCTTGGAGGGGCGTTCTGTGTGCCAGGGATATGCAAAAGCGATGCAGTACATGCTGCAAAAGGTTGGGATTCAATGTCTGCTGGTGACAGGGTTCACAAATGGTGAACGTCATGGATGGAATCTGGTGCGGGTGAATGGTGCTTATTATTACCTCGATCCGACCTGGGGCGATGTGTCCTACGCTTTGGGCGGTGTGGGGGATGCATCAGAGCGCTTCGCGCCACCCATCAATTATGATTATTTTCTGGTGACGACAGATGAGATCACATGGACGCACTCGATAGAGAAGGTGGTGGAGCTGCCGCAGTGTACGGCGGTCGATGACAATTATTTCGTGCGCGAAGGGCTGTACTTTGAAGACTATGATGAGGGGAAGTTTGCCGCGGTCATGAACAGTGAGGTCGTGGAGGAGGCGGGCTGTGTGACCATCAAGTGCGGTAGTCAGGAAACTTATGAACTTATGGTACAGACTTTGATTGAATCTCAGAAGATCTTTGATTTTATAGACAAGAGAGGGGCGAGCATCTCCTACACCTCCAATGACCAGCAGCGGACAATCAGCTTTTGGAACCTGTAGCATATGAATGGAATCGGGCATAGTGGAAATGATAATATCATCCATAATTTCTGCTTTGCAAAGTTTCGGTATGATGATATAATGGAATATACAATGTAGTAATGGACACAGGAGGGTTAAAGCATGGAAACAGAGAAAAACGGTTACGCGTTAAATAATGAAGAATTTGGCACGGTAAAGATTGCAAATGATGTGGTTGCCATGATTGCGGGACTGGCGGCGACGGAGGTGGACGGTGTCGGCGCCATGGTCGGAAATATCACAAATGAGCTGATGGGCAAGGTGGGCATGAAGAAACAGACCAAAGGCGTGAAAGTTGATATCCTTGACGGAAATGTGTCGGTGGAGCTTGCAGTCACGATGGAGTACGGTTTCAATATCCCGACGACCTGCAATAAGGTACAGGAAAAGGTAAAGAATGCGATTGAGACAATGACAGGTTTTAAGGTTTCAGATGTCAATATCAGGATTGTAGGCATTAAAATGGCTTCGGAGAAATAGATGAATGAGCAGAAGAGAGCTTAGAGAACATATATTTAAATTTTTATTTAGAATTGAATTTAACGACAGGGAGGAAATGCTTGAGCAGGAGCAGTTCTTTTTTGAGATGCTAAAGATGGAAGCACAGGAAGAGCGGACGCCCAAAGTCAAGGATGAGGATGCCGCGTACATCTCAACCAAGAGCAATAAGATTATCGAGAAGCTCGATGAGATTGATGAGATGATCAACAAGCAGGCAAAGGGATGGACAACTCAGCGGATGGGAAAGGTTGATCTCACAATCCTACGGCTTGCCGTCTATGAGATTGTATTTGACGAAGATGTCCCGACAGGGGTTGCGATCAATGAGGCAGTCGAACTGGCGAAGCGTTTTGGTCAGGAGGAGTCCTCAGGTTTTGTCAATGGGGTTCTGGCAAAATTTGCGCCTGCTTCGTAACAGTTCAGCCTTTGGACTTCCTGTTCATGCGGAGGTACATTTGTGAGACAGAATGTATACACGGTTGCCCAGATTAATTCCTACATTAAGAATATGTTTACGCAGGATTATATGCTGAGGTTCGTCATGGTAAAGGGCGAGATCAGCAACTGCAAGTATCATTCATCGGGGCATATCTATTTTACGTTAAAAGATGCAAAAGGCGTGATCGCGTGTGTTATGTTTGCCGGCAATCGCACCGGACTTTCCTTCAGGCTGGAGGAAGGGCAGATGGTGGTGGTTGGCGGTACGATTGACGTGTATGAGCGGGACGGCAAATACCAGCTTTATGCGAAACAGATCACACTGGACGGCGCCGGCGTTCTCTATGAAAAGTTTGACCGCATGAAGCGCAAACTCGAGGAGATGGGAATGTTTGCACCGGAGTACAAACAGCCCATTCCCAAATACGTCAGGACACTTGGCGTCGTGACAGCGCCTACAGGGGCGGCAGTGCGCGATATCATAAACATCGCGACAAGGCGAAATCCCTATATACAGATTATAGTATATCCGGCAATCGTGCAGGGAGATCAGGCAGTCGCGAGCATAATAAATGGAATCCGGGCATTAGAGCGGCTGGGCGTGGATGTGATGATCGTCGGCAGGGGCGGCGGCTCGATTGAAGATTTGTGGGCCTTTAATGAAGAAGCAGTCGCGCAGGCAGTCTTTGACTGTAGTATTCCAATCATATCAGCCGTCGGGCATGAGACAGACACGACAATCACAGACTTTGTGGCGGATTTAAGAGCGCCGACGCCTTCGGCGGCAGCAGAGCTTGCGGTGTATGATTTCGCAGTACTGCTAGAGCGGATAGCGGCGTTTGGCAACGCATTGAACCATGCCATGCTGGCACAGCTTAATAAGCAGAAAAACAAATTGGAAGGCCAAAGGCTTCGATTGAAATATTTAAGCCCTGTGAGTCAGATTCAGCAAAAACGTATGTACTGTATGGACTTGGAGGGGCGTTTGACAAGCCAGATGAAAACTGCGCTGACACAACAGCGGCACAGAATGGGATTGTACGCCGAGAAATTAAAGGGTTTGTCCCCGCTTGAAAAGCTTCATCAGGGCTATGCTTATATCGAAGATATACACCACAGGGTAGTCAATGATGTGCGCAAAGTCAAACCGGAGGACAGGGTAGAAATATATGTAAAGAATGGCATCATACAGGCAAAGGTTGAGGAAGCAAGAGAGGAAACGTATGGCGAAGGAGCAGACATTAGAGCAGACATTTGAAAAGCTTGAAAATGTGGTCGCAAAACTAGAGCAGGAGGAGATTTCATTGGAAGAATCCTTCAAATTGTATAAAGAGGGCATGAAGCTGATCAAATCCTGCAATGACAGGATTGACAAGGTGGAAAAGGAAGTCCTCAAGTTAAATGAAAATGGTGAATTAGATGAATTTTGAGATAGAATTGGAAAACAGGACAAAAGAAATAGAGTCCGTTGTGAAGGCTTATCTTCCAGAGGAAAGCGGCTGGGCAAAGACCGTGATAGAAGCGATGAACTACAGCGTCAATGTGGGCGGAAAGCGGCTTCGTCCGATGCTCATGGCTGAGACGTACAAGCTCTTTGGCGGCAAAGACAAGGCGATTGAACCATTTATGGCAGCGATCGAGATGATTCACACATACTCGCTCGTGCATGATGATCTGCCAGCGATGGACAATGATGAGTACCGCAGGGGAAAAAAGACGACGTGGGTAGTCTACGGAGATGCGATGGCAATCTTAGCGGGAGACGGGCTTTTGAACTACGCTTTTGAGACGGCATTGACTTCTTTTGAGATACCGGGCAGCAGTGTTGCGGCAAAGGCGAAGGCGCTTTCTATCTTGGCAAAAAAAGCAGGGATACACGGCATGATCGGCGGGCAGACAGCAGATATTGAAGCAGAGCATTTAGGCGGTACTGTGACGCAGGAGCATCTGCTTTTTATCCACGAGCACAAAACCGCGGCGCTGATACAGGCGGCAATGATGGCAGGGGCAGTGCTTGCAGGCGCCAGCGATGCGCAGGTTCAGATGATAGAGCAGGCAGCGTATGAGATTGGTATTGCATTTCAGATACAAGATGATATTCTCGATGTGACGAGCAGCCTAGAGGCGCTTGGAAAGCCTGTCGGCAGTGATGCGAGGAACCAAAAGACGACCTATGTCACATTGAAGGGCATTGAGGAGGCGTCACGTGAGCAGAAGGAGTTGTCAGCACATGCGATAGAACTGTTGGCAGCTTTTGAGAAGGAAGGGTATCACAATGCATTTTTGCTGGAACTGATACGCAGTTTGATCACACGCGACAGATAGCTTTGAAAGGTGAAGGCGCTAAGTATGATATGAGTATGATATTAGAGACAATAGAAAAGGAAAATGATATCAAAAATGTGGCACCCGAGGACTGGAACCAGTTAGCGGAGGAAATCAGGGCATTTTTGATCAACAAAATCAGTGTCACAGGCGGACATCTTGGCTCGAATCTTGGCGCGGTGGAGCTCACAATGGCGCTGCATCTGAGTCTGAATCTGCCGCAGGACAAGATTGTGTGGGACGTAGGGCATCAGTCCTATACGCATAAATTACTGACCGGCAGACGTTCCGGCTTTGAGAGTCTTAGAAAATATGGCGGCATGAGCGGATTTCCCAAGCGAAAGGAAAGCGAGTGCGACTGTTTTGACACAGGGCACAGCTCTACTTCCATCTCAGCGGGGCTGGGACTGGTCAAAGCCAGAGATCTGCGCAATGAGGAGAATACGATCATTTCCGTGATTGGAGACGGTTCTCTCACTGGCGGAATGGCATATGAGGCACTAAACAACGCATCACGTCTCAAGAAAAATTTTATTATTGTCTTGAATGATAATAATATGTCTATCTCTGAGAATGTTGGCGGCATGTCCAAGTACCTCAATAATATCAGAACAGCGGACAAGTATCTTGATATGAAGGAAGGCATCTACAATTCATTGATGGAGTCTAAGCTGGGAGAACCGATTGTCTCTAGTATCCGTCGTGCCAAAAGCTCTGTGAAGCAGCTTGTGATTCCGGGCATGTTCTTTGAGGATATGGGCATCACGTATTTAGGACCTGTGGACGGGCACAATATCAATGCCATGATGAAGGTATTCCGCGAGGCAAAGCGCTGTAAATCCGCTGTGCTGGTGCATGTGCTCACACAGAAGGGCAAGGGATTTGCCCCGGCAGAAAAGCACCCGGCGCGTTTTCACGGCGCAGAGCCCTTCGATGTGGAGACAGGGCTGCCGCTCACGCCAAAGACCAAGTCAAGCTATACAGATGTCTTTTCTACCGTGATGTGCAAGCTTGGCGACCGCTATAAGGACATTGTGGCAATTACGGCGGCAATGCCGGACGGTACAGGGCTAAAACGGTTTCGGAATCTGTATCCAGACAGATTTTTTGACGTGGGGATTGCGGAGGAACATGCAGTGACCTTTGCGGCAGGGCTGGCAGCGGGCGGCATGTGTCCGGTGGTGGCAATTTATTCTTCTTTTTTGCAGAGAGCATATGACCAAATCCTGCATGATGTCTGTATCCAGAACCTGCACGTGATCTTTGCGATTGACCGCGCGGGGCTTGTGGGCAGCGACGGGGAGACACATCAGGGAATTTTTGATCTGTCATATTTGTCCTCTATCCCGAATATGCATATTATGGCACCCAAAAATAAGTGGGAATTATCGGATATGTTAAAATTCGCCATTGATTTTCAGGGACCGATCGCGCTGCGTTATCCGAGAGGGGAAGCTTATGATGAGCTTAGGGAGTACCGTGAGCCAATCCAGTTTGGCAAGGCGGAGTGGATTTATCATGAGAAAGGGATCGTGCTGGTGGCAGTGGGAAGCATGGTAAAGTCGGCGCTCACTGTGCGGGAGTCGCTTGCTAAGAAAGGCTTTGCGTGCAGCGTGATCAATGCCCGCTTTGTGAAGCCAGTAGACACCGAGATCTTAGATGAGGCAGCAAAAGACCACAGACTCATTGTCACGATGGAGGAGAATGTGGCAAGCGGCGGATTTGGGGAGAAGGTACGTGCATATCTCGACAAAGCTTATCCAGAGAAAAAGTTATTGACCATTCATATTCCAGATGAGTATGTAGAGCACGGAAATGTGGAGATTTTGCGCCGCGAGGTGGGAATTGACGCTGCGACAGTTGAGGACAGAATTCTTGAACTGGTGCGGTGACATGATTATAAGTCATGGTTATAAGAAATGATTTTGTGACACGATTATGAAATGAAAGGATTCAGGAGGATGAAGGAGCGTTTGGATGTACTGCTGGTGCGGCAGGGGCTTGCCGAGTCGCGCGAGAAGGCAAAGGCGGTGATCATGGCAGGGTGCGTGTACGTCAATGACCAAAAGGAGGACAAGGCGGGCGCGATGTTTGACGAGACAAAGGTTTCGCTCGAGGTCAGGGGCAATACGCTTCGGTATGTGAGCCGCGGCGGATTAAAGCTCGAGAAGGCGATTGAAGTGTTTGGCGTGCAGCTCGACGGAAAAGTTTGTATGGATATCGGCGCATCGACAGGCGGTTTCACAGACTGTATGCTCCAAAATGGCGCAAAAAAGGTGTATTCTGTAGATGTGGGGCATGGACAACTGGCGTGGAAACTTCGAAATGACGAGCGGGTTGTCTGCATGGAAAAAACGAACTTCCGCTATATGACGCCAGAAGATGTCAGTGAGCCGATTGAATTTGCATCGGTCGATGTGTCTTTTATCTCCCTTGATAAAATTCTTGGACCCGCCTATCAGCTCTTGACGCCCGACGCACAGATGGTATGCCTGATCAAGCCGCAGTTTGAGGCTGGGAAGGATAAAGTTGGAAAGAAAGGCGTCGTGCGGGACCCGCAGGTGCACAGAGAGGTCATCGAGTCAGTATTTGCCTTCACAGCGGCAAGCGGCTTTGAGATTTTGAAGCTTGATTTCTCGCCCATCAGAGGACCAGAGGGAAACATCGAGTATCTGATGTATCTTGGCAAAGCGGCGCAGGGTGAACGGGAAGCGCAGGATACTGCGCTCGTGCAGGAGGTCGTTGAACGTGCACATCAAACGCTTGATAATTAGGTGATGGAATATCAATGAAAACATTTTATATCTATACGAACCAGACAAAGGACGGAAATGGCGAGATTACGCAGTACATAAGGGATTATCTGAACTTAAAAGGCTGTCTGTGCCGCAGCAAGGTGGATGACAAGGTGGAGGGAATGATCGTGCTTGGCGGCGACGGGACCATGCTCAGAGCCGCGCGGGAGTATGTGTCTTATCATATTCCGATGATTGGCGTGAATCTCGGAACACTTGGATATCTGGCAGAGGTTGACCGGGAGGAGATCGAGCCGGCGCTTGACAGTTTGATTGCGGACCGGTATGAGCTAGAGCCGCGCATGATGCTTGGCGGTATTCCAGTACTCAAGGGTGTCAACACCAGTCCGCAGACAGCCTTGAATGACATTGTAATCAACAGAAAAGGGGCGCTTCACGTCATTAATTTCAATATTTATGTCAATGGCCGCCTGCTGAGTACTTATAGCGCCGATGGGATCATTGTATCGACACCGACCGGCTCGACAGCATATAACCTGTCGGCGGGCGGACCGATTGTCGAGCCGAGGGCAAGGCTGATTCTGTTGACACCTGTCTGTTCGCATACACTGGTCAATAACAGGTCGATCATATTGTCGGAGGATGATGTGATTGATATTGAGATCGGTCGATACAAGCCGGGCGAAAAGCAGGAGGTGGACGCCAGCTTTGACGGAAGATGCCCCGTCAGTCTCAATGAAGGCGACAAGATACGGATTATCCGCTCAGACGAGGTGACAACAATCATCAAGCTCAGCGAGGGCAGCTTTCTGGATACGCTGCACCGTAAAATGCGTGTTTTTTGAGAGAAAAATAAAAGACTTTGGCAAGAATGGGGGACATATATGGTTTCAGTGTCATGGGACAAGTTCAAAGCGCTGTATGCAGTAGAGACATTGCAAGGGTATACAGAGACAGAGATCGGGCTGCTGAAAAAGATATTTGGCACCTTGCCTTGTGTGTTGGAGGATTAAGTGTCCTATGCGAAAATCCAACTGGCTTTGCGTGGGATTGGAGAACCTATGTAGATAAATCAAATATTTGCGAAAGGCATGGAGTAGAACCAGATGAAGAGGGAGAGACACGAGGTCGTAGTAGATCTGATCAACAAATATGATATCGAGACACAGGAGGAGCTGGCGGCATATCTGCGAAAAGAGGGATATGAGGTGACGCAGGCGACGGTATCGAGAGATATTCGGGAGCTGCACTTGTCAAAAATCGCGGCGGGCGGCGGCAGACAGAAGTATATCATTCTTCAAAATGAGGATAACAGGCTGGGCGATAAGTATATCCGTGTGCTGAGAGAAGGTTTTGTCTCTATGAGTATGGCGCAGAATATATTGGTGATCAAGACCGTGCAGGGTATGGCGATGGCGGTCGCAGCGGCGGTGGATGCCATGCGTTTTTCGGAGATTGTCGGCTGTATTGCCGGAGACGACACAATCTTTGCCGCGGTGAAATCCGTGGAGGAAACGAAGACCGTGATGCAAAAACTGGATGAAATTGTAAAGGGTTAGGGACGAAATAATGTTAGTGAGCTTACATGTAAAAAATCTGGCTCTGATCTCGGAGACAGAGGTAACGTTTGGAGAGGGACTCAATATCCTGAGTGGAGAGACTGGAGCCGGCAAATCCATCATCATCGGCTCCATTAATCTTGCACTGGGCGCGCGTGCAGACAAGGATTTGATACGGACAGGGGCAGATTATGCGCTTGTCGAGCTGGTTTTTCAGGTGACAGATGATGCGATGTGCCAGGAGATCAAAGCGCTTGAGATTCCTGTGGAGGAGGATGGTATCATCATTATCCAGCGCAAAATACAGCCTAGCCGGAATCTGTTTAAAATCTGTGGCGAGACTGTCACAACAAAGCAGATCAAGGCGCTCTCCGAACTATTGATCGATATTCATGGACAGCATGAACACCAGTCGTTGTTGTACAAGAAAAATCATATGGAAATTCTGGATTCTTTTTCTGGGGAATCGCTTGCGAAGCTCAAATCAGAGCTTCGGGAACAGTACCAGTCGTATACAGCAATCAAAAAGGAGCTCGCTGAATTTTGTGTAGATGACGGAACGAAAGCAAAGGAGCTGTCCCTTGCCGAGTTTGAGTATCAGGAGATTGACGAAGCGGGGCTGGCCGTAGGCGAGGATGAAGAGATTGAACACGAGTATCGGAAAATGGTAAACAGCAGACAGATTGTAGAAGCGGCAGACAAGGCGTATCAGCTTACCGCGAATGGAGATCAGTCGGCAGCCGAAGCTGTCGGCTATGCGCTCAGGGAGCTGCGCAGTGTGGAGGGATACGACGACAGGGCGCGGGAGCTTGCCGACGAGCTTGAAAATATTGACGCACTGCTCAATGACTTTAATCGGGAAGTGTCAGAATATATGTCCGATATGGAGTTTGACGGGGAGCAGTTTCATCAAATGGAGGAGCGGCTGAATCTGCTCAACCATCTCAAACTCAAATATGGCGCTAGTATTCAGGAAGTTTTGCAGTACCAGGCATCTCTTGGTGAGAAGATTGAGAAGCTCAAAAATGCAGATGTATACAAGGCGCAGTTAGAGACAAAGTTAGCGGACATGCTCGTGAAGCTAAAGAGTCTTTGCCAGAAGGCTTCCAAGGTGCGCAGCAAGGAGGCCGCAAAGCTTCAAAAGGATATGATCGCAGCGCTCACGGATCTCAATTTCTTAGACGTAAAGTTTGAGATACAGGTGCGCCAAAAGGAGGAAATCACCGCCAATGGATTTGACGATGTGGAGTTTATGATCTCCACAAATCCAGGCGAACCGCTCAAAAGTCTTGGAAATGTGGCAAGCGGTGGAGAACTCTCGCGCATCATGCTTGCAATTAAGACTGTGCTCGCATCGCGCGACAGGATTCCGACAATGATCTTTGATGAGATTGACACCGGTATCAGTGGAAAGACGGCATGGAAGGTATCCGAGAAGCTCGGCAGACTGTCACAGAGTCACCAGATCATATGCATCACACATCTGCCTCAAATTGCTGCGATGGCAGACGATCACTACAAGATTGCGAAACAGGCAGTCAAAAACAAGACCGTGACGGACATTGTACATATGGAGGAGTCTGAGGCAGTGGATGAACTGGCGAGAATGCTCGGCAGTGATGAAATTACAGATACGGTGAGAGAGAATGCACGTGAGCTGATTGCGACTGCCCGAAAGAAAAAGGCTTAAAAATAAATACAAAAAATCGTGAAAAAAAGATAGATTTCTGTTGAAAATGTCTGAAAATATCGATATAATATAAATATGTTGGATTGGGTGGAATGGAGGATATGATTATGGTGCTAAAAGATTTCATGGATACAGGCAAATTACAGGATTTACAAAATTCCTTTGCGGGGGCGACAGGGCTTGAGGCGGTCGTGGTCGGCGCAGATGGCAAACGGCTGACAGAGGGACCACGCTTTCGGAATGAGGAGGCAGATTCTGTTGATATTATAGTGAATGGAGAGAAACTCGGTGCAGTCGTCATTGCACAGTCTTCAGATAATAAGGCGAGGGATGCAGCGCGATTGCTCAGCACGATGATCAGCCAGACGGCTTCGTTAGCGTATCTGAACAGTATCAATTCTGGAAGATATAGCTCGATTAAGGAGGATATCAAGAAGTCGGGACAACTAGTTCAGACAATCAATGAAAAGACAGGACACTTGAAAGGAATTGCAAAGAAGCAGACCATATTATCCCTCAATGCGACAATAGAAGCTGCAAGAAGCGGTGAAGCAGGTGTTGGGTTCGCAGTCGTTGCAAAAAGTATGCAGGACTTGTCCAATCAGTCTGCTGGGATTTATACAGATATCGAAACCTCCGTTGAGGAGATCACAAATCTGATTAATTCAATCATCGAAGCATTTGAATAGTTTATAGGCGCAGGTTTCAAAACCTGCGCCTTTTTATATCGCGTCTAAAATCCTTCCACAGAAAAGCGGACGGCATTTACAGGAACATGAAATTCACTGTGGTAGACCCTTCCTTTGGCGAGGGAGCTGGCATAGAGATGTACCTTGGAGAGCACATTGCCCGCCGCGTCATAGAAATATCCGTAACAACCCCACTTGTTAAATTCATCGTCCTTGTAGGAGGTGCACTGATACTTGATGTTCAGTGTGGCCTTGTAATCATTGAAATCAGCATAGGTAAAATCATAAGGAACAAACTCATAGCTTACCAGTGAGCAGTAATTGTCATGATTTGTGCCAAATTTTGCTGGAATCTGCATAATTAGCGGCGTGGCATTGACAGTCACATATGCCACCACCTCCGGGTTATCGAGGTGGTAGATGGCAGCAATCGTTGAGCCGCCTGCGCCATATGTCACTTGATAGGCGGCAGCATTCGCGGCATAGGCAACCGGTGTGATGCTTGCGACCGCCGGGTCTGCGACGACACAGGCAAGCCGGGAAGCATCGGCATCTCCCGCAAGGACAGCTGTAAAAGTGTCAGATGCGCCCTCAGCAATTACAATACTGTCTGTGGAAAGGATCAGACCATTTCCGACGCTTTCCTTTGCAGAGACGGACATTGCCGGGGAAGCTGTCACAACGGACAGCATCAAGGCTGTCATCAATATAGAGTTTAAGAAGTTTTTCAAAAATTTTTTCATGTTATTTCTCCTTTTAAAATAGAATGTGAAAGGAACAGATATGTTTATCATATAAAAAAATAGTATAAATAACAAGTGGCTTTATGATAAAAAATAATAAAATATACCAGAAATAATAAAAGTTAAATAAAAAATGTCAGATATGCTTTTCTTTTGCTGAATTTTTAGTTAAAATGTCATGTGAATATAGTTGACACAAAATGCATCATTGATCAGATGTATTTAGAAAGGGAAGAATATGAAAAACAGACAAAGAAAAATGGCTGTGCTTTTATGTGTGACACTGTCGGCATTGGTTTTCGGCGGCTGTGGGCAAGTCGTGGAGGAGGAGACAGCGGAGGATGTGGCGGTGGTCGAGACGGCCAAGCCCGAAATCGGAGAATTGAAGCTGAGCGCGAACTTTATCGCTACGATCAATCCTGACGAATCTGTGTACGTGATTCCCAAAGCGACCGCAGAGGTGATGGAGGTCAAGGTTGAGGCAGGTGATGTTGTGGAGGAGGGCGATGTACTGGCAGTGCTCGATGACACGATGGCACAGATTTCCATGAAATCGGCGCAGATTCAGCTTGACAATGCGAAACATGCCTACAATCTCCAATATGGGGAGGGGGCTACAACGTTGAATGACATGAAGTCAGACAGCACCATCTCACAGGCGGAAGATGGCGTCAATAAATTGCAGGAGAGCATGGTGGATGCCATGGATAACCTTCAAAAAGCAAAGGATAAGCTGAAAGAAAAGGAAGATGAACTGGCAGACCTGAAAATCGAGTATGATTTCCGGGAGGATGTTGATGAGATCAAGGATTACGCAGATACCTTTGACAAGAATACACCACAGGGTGCAGCGGATTATGCGGCAGTCATGCAGCGTTATCAGACAGCAGCTACAGAGGTTAAGACAGTGGAGGGTACCATCACACAGTACAAATCGACGATCGATCAGTTAGAGGGCACTATTGAGGAGTTGCAGGACAATATTGACAGCACCTATGATTCCTACAGCCAGGCAGTGACTTCCACGAATATCAGCAACGGAGAACTGCTCGAGGAGCAGAAGAAAACATCGCAGAATGGTATCTCTGCGGCACAGCTCCAGATTGATCAGGTGAAGGAAAATTTGGAAGGATATACAATCAAAGCAACAATATCAGGTGTTATTGAAACAGTGAACCTAAAGGAGCATGATTTTGCTACCTCCAGCAGCCCGGCATTTGTCATATCCAATAAAAATACAATGACAGCCACCTACTATGTCAGCGAGGATGTGCGCAATACATTTGCCTTAGGACAAAAGATTACATTGGAAAAAGACAATAAACTTTATGACGGTGAAGTGATAGAGATTGGAAGCGCTCTGGATGCACAGACTGGATTGTTCAAAATCAAGGCGGCTGTGAAGGGGGATACCTCTGGACTATTGTCAGGAACAAAAGCGACTGTTACGACAGACACGTATCACGAGAAGAATGCGGTGATTATACCTTATGATGCGGTATATTATGACGGGTCACAGGCATATGTGTACACCGTCGTGGGTGGAAAAGCCAAGAGGACTGAGGTGGCGACTGGGCTCTATGATATTGAACAGATTGTGATCACAGAGGGACTTACAAAAGAAGATACAATCATTACAACATGGTCTGCCCAGCTTCGTGACGGTGTGGAGATTATCACGCGCGAGAGCAGGGCGGACACTGAAAGTAGTACACAGGAATAGGAGGGCATAAGTGATGAGTTCCTTGACCAAGCTGGCCCTGAGACGGCCTGTTTCGGCACTGTTGATCGTGCTGGCATTGTTTGTGTTTGGCATAGGCTCCGTATTTGGTTTTAAGATGGAGCTGACGCCGGATATGGAGATGCCCATGTTGTTTGTCATGACGATCTATCAGGGCGGAGATCCAGCGACTACAGAGGAGCTGGTAACTAAGATTATAGAAGATGCCGGAAAGACACTTTCCGGTGTGGACTCTGTGACAGCACAGACGATGGAAAACATGTCGCTCGTAATGTTTTCCTATGAGTATGGCATAGATACGGACGATGCGTATGCAGATCTCAGAAGTGCGATTGACACAGCATCTTTACAACTGCCAGATGATGCGCAGGACCCTGTCATTATCCAGATGGATATGAATGCGCAAGATATGATGACCTTGTCTATTACTTCGACGGGAGATACAGACGTGCTGGCATTTGTGGAGGATGAGCTACAGCCGGAGCTGGATCGTCTCTCTGATGTCGCTCAGGTTACGGTATCGGGTGGTGAGCAGGATTATATTCGGATACAGCTTCACCATGACAAGATGCAGCAGTACGGTGTGACTATGGCGAATATCAAGAACTATATCACAACGACAGACTTTACGATCCCAATCGGCAGCGTTGATCAGGGAGCGCAGAGTATCAGTACATCGGCTTCCTCCAAACCGACAAATTTGATGGATCTGCAAAAGATACCAATCATAACGAATCGCGGCACGACGATTTCCCTCTCGGATATCGCCACCGTGTCTATGTCCTCCAAGACAAACAGCAGTATCAGCCGTTTTAACGGACAGGACAGTATCAGCATCGGCATTGCGAAGGTGCAGAGTGAAGGTACTGTCGATGTGTCTAACCATGTAAAGTCGCTGATTAAGCGGGTGGGGGCAAAAAATTCCGCAATTCAGATATCTGTGGCATATGATGCGGCGGACAGCATTAAGTCCTCTCTGAGTTCTGTTGGGCAGACCTTGGTGCTCGGCGTCCTGTTCTCTATGCTTGTATTATTTATTTTCTTTGGAGATTTTAAAGCCAGTCTGATCGTGGGCAGCTCGATGCCGATCTCGCTTCTGGCGACGCTGATTTTCATGAGTTTTGCAGGATTCTCACTGAATGTTGTCACGATGGGGGCACTTGTCATCGCAATCGGTATGATGGTGGACTCCTCGATTGTCGTTCTGGAGAGCTGTTTCCGCCTAAAGGATGAACGGCCGGATTTTAAAGATGCGGCGCTGGCAGGTACGAAAGTAGTCGTTTCCTCTGTATCTGCTTCAACGATAACGACAGTGGTTGTGTATCTTCCGCTTTCTACGATGAAGGGATTGTCAGGACAGCTATTTTCACAGCTTGGATTCACGATTATTTTTGCAATGATGTCCTCCCTGATTGTAGCAATCACGCTCATTCCTATTTTTTTCTGGAAATACAGACCGCGGGAGAAGAAGAACACACTGGCAAACCGCATCGTAGGACATGTCGGAAACGGATACAAGACGCTTCTGAAACATATCATGCTGAAGAAGAAAACAGTTATGATGGTGTCCGTGCTGTTGCTGATACTTTCCTTTGTGCTGGCAAGGCAGCTTGATACGGAGTTGATGTCGGCTACAGGTCTCGACAACATGAGTATTACCATCGAGCAGAGAACTGGCACGAGACTTGAGGTTGTCGATGAAAATATACGGTTTATTGAGCAGATGATCATTGATGATCCAGATTTTGACGGCTGTAATCTGACGATCAGCGGTTCCTCTGCAACGATCACCGCATATCCGTCTGACACGTGTACAAAGAGTGTCAACCAGCTTGTAGATGAATACAATAAAAAGCTCATGGATGTAACGAACATGAGTATTATTGTATCGGCGTCGGGCAGCGGCATGACTTCCATGATGAGTGTCATGGCGAGTACGGAAGTTGACATGAGCGGTGACAATATTGAGGACTTGAAAGAGGCGGCGAGAAAGGTTGAATCCATCATGATTAACACGCCGGGCGTTATTAAAACCTCGAGCAATCTCACCTCTGATGCGACACAGGCCAAAATACAGATTGATCCTTTGAAATGTATGAATGTAGGGCTTACAGCAGTACAGGTGGCAAGTGAGATGTACAATGCCAGCAGTGGTGTGGAAGTCATGGATATGACAATTGGCACAGAAGAGTATTCTGTGCGGATGGAATACCCTGACGACAGTTATGTGGATATGAATCAGCTTCTTCATCTGGAGATTGCCACACCCACGGGAGGCATGATCACTGTGGGAGATGTCGCAAAGGCTGTCTATTCGGATGTTCCGAACACCCTTGTGCGCGAGGATGGCAAATATCAGGTTGCTATTATGGCTTATACGACAGAAGCTGCAAAATTTACAGCACAGCAGGCGATCATCGCAGCTGTGGACGCTGCCGAAAAAAATGGGGAGTTCCCAGCGGGCGTAGGACAGACACAAAGCATGATGAATGAGATGATTATGGAGGAGTTCACGGCGATCGGAAAGGCGATCATCACAGCGATATTCTTGATTTTCCTTGTCATGGCAATGCAGTTTGAGTCACCAATCTTTTCATTGATGGTTATGCTCAGTATTCCGTTTAGTCTGATAGGGTCCTTCTTCCTCCTGTTCATATCAGGCTCGACACTGAATATGACTTCGTTGATGGGTGTGCTCATGCTGGTGGGAATCGTGGTAAATAATGGTATTCTATATGTCGATACAACGAACCAGCTAAAGGAGACAATGTCGTTAAATGAAGCGTTGATGGAGAGCGGCAGACTGCGTCTAAGACCAATTCTTATGACGACGCTGACAACAATTTTGTCTATGCTGCCAATGATTTTTACCGACAATGAAAATGCGGCAATGATGAAGGGAATGTCTTTGATCATCATTGGCGGACTGATCACCTCCACGCTGTTGATTCTGCTGCTGCTGCCAAGCTTTTATCTGTTGATGAGCAAGCAGGGTAGAAAAGAAGCAAAGGAGAGAAGGCGCCAGAAGCGTATGATGCGGCGGGCGGCAAAAGATAAATAATAATTAAAGCGTGTTTGAGAGTTTCCCAGACACGCTTTTTTGTGCGTTTTTCAAATCGGATTGCTAGTGTGCCAGCATATCTTCAATAAAGATGCCGTAGCCTTTTGTGCTGTCCTGTACAAGTACGTGGGTGACGGCGCCAACAAACCTTCCGTTTTGTATGATGGGTGCTCCGCTCATTCCCTGTACTATGCCCCCTGTCAGAGACAGGAGTTCAGGGTCGGTAACTTCTAGGGAAATCTGACGGTTTACAGCATCCTTTCCCGGTGTCAGTTTTGTCAGCTCTATAGCATAGTACTTTGCCTCGCCATTGATTGTACATAAGATTTGTGCCGGACCTGTAGATACTTCCTGCTTTAAGGCAATGGGCAGCGGTGGACTGTTCATCGTGTATTCATTTAGAAGATCTGCGTTTGCCATGCCATAGATGCCCTGGACTGTATTGTCCACAATCACACCAGAGACTTGATCTGGTTTGTATTCGATCACGCCAGTGAGCTCACCTGGATTGCCTCGTTCACCGCGCTTGACTGCCACGATTTCTGTGTGATATAAAAGTCCGCTGCCAAGTTTCAATAACTCTCCGGTATCCATGTCATTAATGCCATGTCCCAGCGCGCCAAAACGATTTTGACCATCGATGTAGGTCATAGTGCCAATGCCCTGTGCACTGTCCCGCAGCCATGCGCCCATTTTATAAACATTGTTTTCGTCTGTTTCTGGCTTAATCTTTACCTGAATCAGTTCGTCTTTTCTGGAAACCTGAAAGATGATTTCCTCGCCATTTCCATTTTCTACATAGGTTCGAATCTGCTTCTTGTCATTGATCGCCACGCCGTCCATCGCTGTCAGATAATCCCCTGATTGAAGCTTATACTCGGAGGGCGCGTGCTTGTCGCCGCCAGCACCCTCGAAGCTGCCAGTGTCAACCACCAGCACCCCCTGCGTTTTGACATAGATACCGATCGGACGTCCTACTGGCGTCAGCATCGTGTTCTCAATGACCTGTATGTCCACATCTTTGAGCGGCACCAGACCAAATAGCTTTAGCCGCATTTGATAAGAGCTTGTTGTTTGGCCGGCTACAATCGTCAGCGGCTGGTTGAGAGCCAGCACAGTGTCGGAGTCTGTGCTCAGAATCCCGGATGCTGGAACGCCCAGATTGATTTCTTCGCTTGTCCCTGCCTTAATACTAATCGTACTAGGGACACTGCTCTGATAATACGCATAGGTTGCCCAGCAGAACAGTCCGATTGCAAACCCTAGAAAAACATATAAAAATAAAAGATATCGCTGTCTGATTTTCTCTGATTTCATCCATTCACTACCTTACTTTGCGCTATTGTACGAATGTAGTATATGGATTTTTTTATAAAATAAACGTGTATGTTTTTTCCTGTAATTTTTATTTTTTGTGATCGTTTTGTTTTGACTTTATTTTTATGCCCAGGATGCACTTGTTAATTGGCAGTGGCTTTTGTATAATGGGGATATGTGAGAATAAAGCAGGATGAGGATGATTCAAGCAACATCGTTGCGTGATTGAGAAAACGATAAGGAAGGAGCACAAAATGGATAAAAAAAATTTCAGTAAACCATTAGATTTAAAACAGGTGACTGTCACGGACGCGTTCTGGCACAGGGAGCAGGAGCTTGTGCGCAGAGAGGTGATTCCGTATCAGTGGGAGGCACTGAATGACCGAATCCCTGATGCGGCGCCAAGCTACTGTATGCACAATTTCAGAGCGGCAGGGCGTATGATGCAAATGAAGCGTGAGAAGGGTGGGGCATATATGCCGCCTGCCTATACATTTCGGGGATTTGAGGCGCTTCCTGACGACCCACAAAATCCAGAACCCGATAAATTTTATGGCTTTGTATTTCAGGACAGTGATTTTAGCAAGTGGATCGAGGCAGTGGGATACTCTCTTACGCAGCATCCAGATGAACAGCTTGAACAGACGGCGGACGAAGCGATTGATATTGTGTGTGCGGCACAGCTCGAGAATGGATACTTGGATACATATTATATTATCAATGGTATGGACAGGGCATTTACCAATCTCAAAGACCATCATGAGCTGTATTGTCTGGGACATCTGATCGAGGGCGCTGTCGCGTACTATCAAGCTACTGGTAAGGATAAACTCTTGAATGCAGCGCGTCGGTATGCCGATTATGTGGACACTTATTTCGGTCTACAGGAGGCGCAATGTAAAGGATATCCCGGTCATGAGATTGCTGAAATGGCGCTGGTTCGGCTCTATGAGGTGACAGGTGACAACAGATATTTGAAGCTCAGCCAGTTTTTCCTGAATCAGCGCGGGACAAAGCCGTATTACTTTGATGCGGAAGAACAGAGGCGTGCAGTGCTTGAAGGCAGGGAGAATCAACTGCCAAAATTCGATGCGCATGAGGAGCGGTATGACTACTATCAGGCACACAAACCTGTCCGTGAACAGGACGAGGCAGTGGGACATGCGGTCCGGGCGGTCTATCTGTATTCGGGCATGGCGGATGTGGCGCGCCTGACGGCGGATGATACGATGTATGCGGCTTGCAGGCGGCTCTGGGACAACATCGTCAGAGAAAAGCTCTATGTGACTGGCGGAATCGGCGGAACGAGTCACGGCGAGTCATTCTCATTTCCGTTCGACTTGCCAAACGACACGATTTACTCCGAGACCTGCGCGGCGATTGGGCTGGCATTCTTCGCGAGGAGGATGCTTGAAATCAAGGCAGAAAGCCGTTATGCCGATGTCTGTGAGCTGGCGCTGTACAATACGGTGCTGAGTGGTATGGCGCTGGATGGCAAGAGCTTCTTCTATGTGAATCCTTTGGAGGTCGTGCCGGAGGCATGTCACAAGGACATCAGGAAGAGCCATGTAAAGCCTGTTCGTCAAAAGTGGTTTGGCTGTGCCTGCTGCCCGCCAAATATCGCACGCATTGTCAGCTCCGTCGCATCCTATGCCTATACGGAATGCGCGGACACACTTTGGTTTCATTTGTATATGGGCAGTGTGCTGACAAAAACGGTTGACGGGCAGGAGCTTCATCTGCAAGTGGAGACAAAGATGCCGTGGGATGGCCATGTGTCTGTCAAGATGCAGGCGCAGGAGACAGTTTCATGTACTTTGGCAATGCGCATTCCCGGGTGGAGTGGCAGTGGAAGCGCCAAAGTGGTCTGCGGCGGGAGAACGACGGAGATCACATGGGGAACATGCGGTGAAATGCTTCAGGTCTCACCGGGCGGCTTAGCGAATGTGTCTGTGCGAGATGGATATCTGTATCTGCCTGGAGCGTGGCAGGAGGGCGATTGTATCTCAGTGAATTTTGGAATGGAAGTGCGCATGGTATCGGCAGATGAGCGGGTGCGCGAGGATATCGGAAAGGTGGCGTTCACAAGAGGACCTATTGTGTACTGTATGGAGGAGGCAGACAATGGGAGAGACTTGCATCTGTTCAAAGCAGATGCTGAGCGGATTGGTGCAGGCTGTCAGAATATAGCCGTGGAAGAGACAGACGAGTTAGGGCATTGGATGGCTGTCTTAAAGATTCCCGGAAAAAGGCAGGTGACGCAGCAGCCAGAGAGCGGGACATTGTACAGGGATTATGTGCCTGTGCGCTATGAGGAAATGACCTTGAGGTTGATTCCATACTATACATGGTGTAACCGCGGTGAAGGTGAGATGAGTGTGTGGATACGATGTGATTAAATCGGTATGCCGCAATTTACGGAATCTAAAAAGAGTGTCAATGAATTTTGACACTCTTTTTAGATTCTGTAAAATGCGTGCTAGTTCTTTTATAGAATTAAACTTGCATATCGATGAGGGATACACCAATTTTTTCCGGTTGGAGAGTATCATTGATAATATCCTTACAGTATGCGGACACATCTTTTCGAAAATCTGCATTGTCACCAAACAGCGCATTGTAAGCAGTTTTGAAATCACTGGTGGTCATATCAATGGTATCATCAAAGGTCATCGACTTTGTATCACCGTCAAAAATCAGTCCAACTTTTGCAAGTGTATCCTTGTTCTCGAGACATAACTTGTAATAGTTGTCAACCGAGTCACTCTTGTCTGACTGAACATGAAAGATATTCATAGTTGAATCAGCAAAGTAATCCAGCGTGTCTAGGATGGAATCTTTAATTTCTGAATAGTTTCCAGCCTGAACAAAGGGGTTGTATTTATTCAGGGCTGATTCTGATACAGATGCCAAAGTTGCGCAGGAAGCAAGTACGAGATCTTTTTCATTGTACTGCGTAGTGCTGCTTATCTTGCGCTCTACAATATCATAAAGAGCATCTCCGGCAGTCTCGTCCAGCTTGCGCATGATCTTATCGGCCTTGCCAAGAAAGGAATCATAACCAGTTAAGACAGATTCAATGTTCTTATCCTTGGCATTTTCAAAGGTTTTGCTGTCCAAGGCATATTTTCCATACACTTGTTCAACGCCAATTTTTCTCAATTCTTTTTTGTGGTCAGTGAACAGTTTATCGAGCTTTGCGAGCTGGTTCTGTACATCTTTGTCTGTGACGGACTCGGAGCTTTCCTTCATATCATTGTAAGACTTCAAAAAGTCTGTCAGGTGTTTTTCGAGCATATCCTTTGAGGTGCCGCCCGAAGAGTATCGTTTTAATTTTTTCAGACTTTTCTTTAATGGTTCAGACTTATCATTCAGATTTCCAATGTTCGTATCGGCTTCTGTTATTTTCTTGGTACGGGATGTTGTATAAGAAAAATTGTTTTGTGATATTTTGTGAATCAGTTGTGTAGGTGTATATTGAAGTGTCATAAAAATCCCTCCTAAATCAGTATATAAATATTATCGGCAGATTCGTGTCAAAGTTATAGGGGGACAACGTGTATTTTGTCATTTTCAGATCACTTTATGATGGTGTGGAGAACACAGATACCCGCAGGTGGTTCATGGGAAATACATTCTATTGGGATAATTGCCGAAACACTTTACTGTGGAAATAATACAAGCGGACACATTTATCGTAACATTTCAAATGCAGGGATATGGGATGCAGATTGCGCCAGTCATTATAAAGAACGGTGAACAGTTGACCAAGCCAGAAGAGCTAGTCGAGAATGGTTACACGTTTGCTGGCTGGTATCGCAAGAAAAAATGTGTGACGCGGTTTTGATAAAGAAGGAAATTTGATAAGGAGTATTGACGCAGTGCAAGGGCAAGGATATACTATTAATATCCAAATTGCCCTTGCACTGTTTTAGGAGGTACAACATGAAAAAAATATATAGACAATTGTTGAATTTGTTTTTGGTGACAGCCATCATTGTTGGCGGTGGAATATTCATTAATTCTATGATGACGCAGGCTTCCGTGTCGAAGACAGAAGATGAGAAAGCAGGTATAATGGAGGTGCATTTCATCGATGTCGGACAGGGAGATTCGACGCTGATCACATGCGAAGGGCAGTCCATGTTGATCGACACAGGCGAAGCTGTAAAGGGAACGGCAATTCAGAATTATCTTCAAAAACAGAAAATCAAAAAGCTTGATTATCTGGTTCTGACACATCCAGACTCAGACCATATCGGCGGGGCACCAGTCATTATCACGAAATTTAATATCGACAAAGTGTTTGTATCTAATTTTGAAAAAGATAATAAGACATATCAGAAGTTGATACAGGCGCTTGATAACAAGCATCTGAAAAAGACAACACCGAAGGTAGGTGCCAAGTATTCTCTGGGAACAGCAGAAATCACAATCCTGGCGCCAAACGATACCTATACAAATCCCAATGATGCATCGATTGCACTCTTGATTCAGAACGGTAAGAATCGTTTTCTGTTTACAGGTGATGCGGAGGAAGATGCCGAACAGGACATTTTGCAAAATGGTCTGGATGTTTCCGCAGATGTATACAAGGCAGGCCATCATGGCAGTAAGACTGCCACTTCCGAGGAATTTTTCGAGGCTGTCAGCCCGACGAGTGCTGTCATTAGCTGCGGCGAAGACAATTCCTATGGGCATCCACATGCACAGACACTCAACACATTTCGGATGAATGGCGTAAAGGTCTACAGGACAGATGAAGAGGGTACGATCATAGCGACTTCTGACGGGGATAAGATAACCTTTAGCGTTCCTGAGTCAGATACCTGGCAGGCTGGGGAGCCGAATGGAAATGGTTCTGTATGGAAAGCGCCAAGTCAGAAATCTGACACGGAGAAATCTTCAACGGCAAAAGAGGAATCAGGTCAGGATGAAATATCGTATGTGTTGAATACGAAATCCAAGAAGTTTCATAAACCTACTTGTAATGCGTTGCCGGCATCAAACCGAGAGGATTCGACCGAGAGCAGGGCAACAATCATCGAACAGGGTTATGAGCCCTGTCAAAGATGCAATCCATAAGAAAATTAAAAAGGAAAGGAGAAAATACAATGTTTTCAATCAAAGTAGTAAAGGCAAATGGTGAGACAAAATTTGTGGGGCGAGGTGAGGAGGAGGTAACGCTGGTGGCGACCTCTGCTTACGAGGAAGGCGACAGGATTGTGCTCGAGTATTTTGGTGAACCGCAGTATTTTGTATTTCAGGCAGATGACGCAATGGGGGCTGCACTGATCTATGTGAAAGGCAATGTGGATATTATCGTACCGTTTGGCGAGGCGAGACGCGGGTATTCACCGAAGGCTTTTGCAGGCAATTGTCATTATATCTATGCGAGGTATGCGACGAAGGAGGAGATAGGAGCCTATCGGAATCAAGCGCTCAATGTGTATGACAGCCATGAGAATCTCAATTCTTTTCCACATGCGTCTGCAAATGTAGAAACCAGAAACGAGGCAGTCTTTGCTGCTAGAAATGCTATAGATGGTGTCAAAGCAAACAGTTCTCACGGCGAATGGCCCTATGCTTCGTGGGGAATTAACCGTGACCCGGATGCCTGCTTGAAACTAGATTTTGGACGCGAGATTGAGACGGACAAGGTGGTTGTATATCTGAGGGCTGATTTCCCGCATGATAACTGGTGGAGAGAGGTCACGCTTGCTTTTTCAGACGGCAGTTCAGTGACAGCAAGTCTGAAAAAACTTGCAACTGGCCAAGAGATTACTTTTGAGAAGAGAGTGGTCAACTGGGTAGAGTTTAAGAATTTAATTAAAGCGGAAACACAATCTCCATTTCCTGCGCTGACACAGTTGGAAGTGTACGGCACAGTAGTAGAGTAAACTGTATGGTTGATATGTGGAGGAGAGTTGGGATATGAATATTACAATCACGGGAAATCTCGGAAGCGGTAAGTCCAGTGTGGCAAAAATACTGAAAGAAAAGGGTTATGAATATTCATCAACAGGGAATATCTTTAGACAGCTTGCTATGGAAAAAGGGCTTTCAGTCGAAGAATTTAATAAACAGGTCAATGAGGCGGCGAGCCGTGGTGATCATTCTGTGGACAAGATGATAGACGATACTACGACCAGGATTGGTGAGGAGCAGGACCATGTCGTGTTTGATTCGCGCCTTGCCTGGCATTTTGCACCAAAGAGTTTCAAAGTATTTATCATTACAGATCTTGACGAGGCGAGCCGCAGAGTGTTCAATGACAGTCTTCGTGCCAATTCAGAGTCCTATGAGTCGCAGCCTGCGTGCCGAAAGGCACTGATCAACAGACAGAAGCTTGAGACAGTGCGGTATAAGGAGATTTATGACATTGATTACTATGACATGAGCAATTATAATCTGGTAATAGAGAGCACGAGTGCCGCTCCGGCTGAGATAGCGCAGGAAATATTAGATAAAATGAATGCATTTCAGAATGGAGACTTTGATAAACTGATGGAGCTGAATCCATCGTCGATCAAAGTACCAAGTCAGGATATTGTTGAAAAAGGGACAGGTGATATAGAGGTAATTGAAAAAGGTGGCGTCTTCACACTCCGCGCAGGGAAAGACAGACTTGATGCAGCAGTGGCGCAGGGAGCAAAATTTGTGACTGTCAAGGTAGCTGGTTCTGAGCCGGGCGGAGAGGACAGCTTTATGAACTTCTCAAACATGAGCAGGTAGGCAGATGCATCAGTTATTGATTGTCGAGGATGACAAGGAATTGAATCTGGGGCTGTGCAAGGCACTACAGACACAGGGCTGCACAGTGTACTCCTGTCTGAATGCCGCTGAAGCACGGGGGCAATTTTCGTTTGGCGCTGTGTCGCTGGTATTGCTAGACATCAATCTGCCTGACGGAAATGGCCTTGACCTGCTACGAGAAATGAAGAATGTCCGACCTGATGTTCCAGTCATACTGCTCACTGCCAATGATACAGACAGAGATATCGTTGATGGGCTTGAACAAGGCGCAGACGATTACATTACCAAACCATTTTCATTATCTGTACTGCGTGCGAGAGTCAATACACAGCTGCGTAAGGCATCCGCAAAGCAGGTGGATAAGATTTTTCATATTGACCATTTTATGTTTAACTTTGAACATATGCAGTTCCAGGCAGAAAATAAGAACATTGAGCTCAGCAAGACAGAACAGAAACTTCTGCGCTTGCTGGTGGAGCATCAGGGGATGATCCTGAGCCGGGATCAGCTAGTAGACCGAATCTGGACAGATGGAGCTGAGTATGTGGAAGGCAATGCACTCTCTGTCACTGTCAACAGACTGCGCAATAAACTTGGTGCGCAGGCGTATATTCAAACAGTTTATGGGATTGGATATCGTTGGGGGAAGAGAGGAACGAATGATAGAAAAGAATAGTGGAAAGTACGATAATTTAGATACAAATGTGAATGACAAGTCTGCTTATGTAAGTACCAACAATATTCATGATGTCAGCTATAAAAGCATATTTAAAGTGAAAAAGAATTTCCTGTATTTTATAAAAAAGTATATTGCGCTTCATTGGATGATGACAATACAGGAAAACGATATCGTAGAAGGCAGTACGGAATTGTTAGACGAACGATTTAAGGAGTATGAAGCAGATCTCTTTTACAAAATAATGCTGCCGAATGGTGATGTAGTTTATATGTATATTTTATTTGAACTTCAGAGCTATAATGATTTTACAATGCCTTATAGATTGTTGGTGTACATGACGTTAAAGTGGATGGAGATATTTGCTAATACAAATAAAAATGAACGGGAGCGGGAAGGCTTCCGGTTTCCAGCAATAGTTCCAATAGTACTTTATAGTGGTACACAAAAATGGACTGCGAGCCGGAATTTCAAGAATACGATAAAAGATTCGGACATGTTTGGCAAATATCTTATAGATTTTGAGTATGTACTGATTGATTTAAATACAATAGACAATACATTTATCATGAAAACCAACGAAGTTGTGGATAATATATTATTATGTGATAAACTAAAAACGAAAAAGGCTTGGGAAGACCATATATATACAGTTTACAAACGTATACAATCTATGCAAAATGAGATAGACAGAAAAACATGTTAAAACTGGGTATTAAATGTTTTTGGAAATAATAGCGGATTGCTGGATCTGTTTCAGGACAGTTTGAGGAAAGGTGATGTGGAAGGTATGGGCAATGCATTATTCACAGTTGTAGATAATGAAAAAATGATAAGCAGGGAAGAGGGAAGAGAAGAAGGAAGAGAAGAAGGAAGAGAAGAGGGAAGAGAAGAAATGATTATCGGAATGTACAAAGAGCGTATGGATATCTCACTAATAGCAAGGATCGCGGGAATACAAGAAGGAAGTGTTCAGCAGATTCTACTTAATCATGGCATTTTGATGAATCATTAAATTTCAAAAATAGTAAAGAAATTATTAGGAGCGTTGGAAAATGATTTGATATTCATTTTCTAACGCTCTTTTTATGCACACGGGCACCCCAAGGAAACATGTCAGTAAAAGCTGACGGGTGTCCGGCGCGGGAGTAGGAGAGAAGGTCATTCCCCTACTCGATTGCATACAGGTATACATTACATGTAAAGGAGTGAAAGTTTGGCAACTCCATTTCGCAGCCTTGATCCTAGAAGCTGGAAGGCATGATATATAATTGGCACAAAGGATATAGGCTTTCTTGAGAAAAATATAGATATTTAGTATATTGGTTTTGATTGTTTTATGTAGTTCTAGTACAAACATAACAAAAAAATATCTAAATAAGAGCAAAAAACACAAAAATTGCCAATAAAGATAAAATACAACAGATAGATTTTCACTAAAATGCACGCTAAAATGATAACATAAGTATATTTCTCATTAATTAAAATTGTGTCAGGTGGCAGGTTTTGATGGAAAGGTGGAGATAGCGTATGAGAAAATTTCAACCAAAGAAAAAGTACCGCAAACAATTTATGTCAGTACTTTTGTCAGCAGCTTTGGTCATGCAGAATGGAGTTCCGGTTCTGGCGGAAAACGAAAGTCAGCTAGGGGCGGAGGACGAGACAGAGGAAGCTACGGTGGAAAAAGCCGCAGCAGAAGATTCTAACAGTGAGGAATCCGCAGAGGAGCATTCAGAAGAGAAGAGCTCAACCGAAGAGAAAGACCAGACAGAAGAGAGTTCAGCGGAGGAGAAGAGTTCGACAGAAGAGCGTTCTGATGAGGAGAACAGCACCACAGAAGAAAGTTCGACGAAGGAGAGTTCCAGCGAGGAGAAAAGTTCTGTAGAAGAAAGCTCCAGTGATGAAAAGAGTTCGGCAGAAGAAAGCTCTAGCGAAGAGAAGAGTTCGACAGAGGAGAGCTCTAGCGAGGAGAACAGCTCTGTCGAAGAAAGCTCAACCGAGGAGACTGAATCAAGTACCGAGGAGAGCTCAACCGAGGAAACTACCGAGGAGGAAGAGGAGAAAAATCTTGCTGAGAGTACGAATGCGGAAGGTGGGAATGTTCTTAAGAATGGTAGTTTTGAGAGTACAACAACCGCAACTGGAAAATACTGGAAGAACGATATAGTGCCTACAGATTATAATGGTATCTGGAGAGCGACGCCAGGCACAGGTGGAATGTCCTTTGCGATAGAAGATAGTGCTGAAGCAAAAGATGGAGGAAAAGTGTTCCACATCTCTTCTACAGACAATACAGCAAGATGGGATTTGGCACAGCCTAGTATAGCCATAGATGGAACAAAAGAGTATGAATGTACTTTCTGGGTAAAAACAGAAAATGTAACTGGTACTGGTATGTATATGGTGCTAAAGAGAATGGTGCCAGGTGATGGAACAAAGGAGACGATAAGTAGCGATAAGTTTACAGGGTCTACAGATGGATGGGTTCAATATCGTTTTACAACAGAGACACTTCCCCTTGAGGCAGGGAATACATTACAGCTTGATATTTTTGGGGAATATATGACCGGCGACGTATGGATAGACGACATCCGTATCACTCCGATCAAGGAGGAATCCGACATTTCAATCAGTGATACCACCCTCACGCTTGAAGCAGGAAAGACGCATCAGCTGTCCGTAACAGGAGCAGACGCAAGTGCAGTTACCTGGAAGAGTGACAAAGAAGCAGTGGCAACCGTAGATGCAAATGGTTTAGTGACTGCTGTAGGGGCTGGTGAAGCGACAATTACGGCAACTGTTAGTGGTAAGGATTTAACCTGTAAGGTAACAGTAGAAGATAGCAACGTTGTAAATAATGGTAGTTTTGAGAAAATTAAAGCTACAACTGATGCAAAGTGGACTAACGGTCAAATGCCGGATGGCTACAATTCTCTCTGGGCAACTGGTGGCGCTAGCGGAAATGAGAAAATGGTTTTCTCGATTGAAGATAGTTCAGAAGCCAAGGATGGAACTAAAGTATTACATATAAAATCTACAGAAGATTCAAAGACAGAAGTATGGGATCTGGCACAGCCTGGTTTGCCGATCGATCCGAATAAGAATTATAAATGTACATTTTGGGCAAAAGCGGAAAATGTGACTGGAACTGGTTTCCGTGTTGCGATGAAACGAAAGGTAGTAAATGCGGGAACAAAAGAAGACGTATCAAGTCCGACAATCACAGGAACTACGAATGGCTGGACGCAATACGAATTTGAATCAAATTTTCCTCTTGAAAATGAGAATGGTAAGACAGAATCTATTCAGCTTGGCATCATAGCAGATAAGATGACCGGCGACGTATGGGTAGATGACATCCGCATCACACCCATCGATAACGGCACAAGTGAAGGTGAAACCATCACGCTCAATAAAACCACTCTGACACTGACTCCAGAGAAGACGCATCAATTAAAAGTAACAGGTGCAGATGGTGAGGAAATAACATGGGCAAGCAGTGATGAAATGATCGCGACAGTAGATAATACTGGCTTGGTAACAGCTGTAGCCATCGGAGAAACAGAGATCACCGCGACCGTCAAAGGAAAAACCCTAACCTGTAAAGTTACTGTAAAAGCGCCTGTAGAAGGCGAAACTGTGATTTTCTCCGATGACTTTGAGGGAGAGCTGGGAACTTCCACCAATGCCACCATGATAAAATACTGGAAAGACGGCAAGTATCCTGTACAGTGGGATTCTATCGGATTTGGTACAGGCAGTTATGCCGGCGATCTTCAGCTGGAAGTGACAGACGCAGATTCTTATGAGGGTGACCATTCCGTACATGTCAGCACACAGGACAGTGCTACGCGCATTTCCATAACTGCAAAGCTGGAAAACTTGGATTATACCAAAGAATATAAACTTCGTATGTGGGTTAAAACCAAGGATGTCACAGGCACAGGATTTTATGCCAGATCACAGGTTTATTCAGATTCCGATAAGAAATATGTGAATCTTGGTGATGGGCATAAATTAAAAGGTACAAATGACTGGACCTTGTATGAATTATCTTATCCAGATGCTTCGAAACTGGCATCAGGCCAAAAATCTGGTAAGGCGACCATCGAAGTGTTTGCAGAGAAGATGACCGGCGAGATTTGGATTGACAATGTGGAATTAGTAGAAGTCTGGAGTTTAGCACTGGACAAAAAAGATATGATTCTGGATATCGGAGAAACCGATACGATCACCGCATCGGGGATGCCCACGGGCAAGACGGTTACATGGTCAAGTGCTGACGAGACAATCGCTACAGTGGACAAAGATGGCAAAGTAACCGCAGTAGCACCTGGTATCGTGGAAATCACAGCTTCTGTGGACGCAGATCACAAGGCAATATGTACGGTTGTGGTAAAGGATCCAGAGGCAGAAGTACAGTTCCAGGGAATGCGCGACAGATGGACAGAGCGTCTCACAGGCAATTCTATGTGGAAGGGCGATGCGACATCTGATGAATATAAGAAGATTCTTGCTGCTAACGAGGAGAGTGCAGAGAAGGCAAGAGAAAAATTGGTCAAGGGTTCGGATACCGAGTTATTTAATGATCTGAATCTGACAATGGACTTGTATAAAGCTGGCAGTACGAGCACAACGGCTACTGATAGTGAAGCGTACACAACGGCTGTTTCCCGCATACAGAGCATGGCTGTCGTATATGCATCTGAGGGCAGCCAATATTATCAGGATGAAACATTAAAAGAAGATATTCTCTATGCAGTGCAGTGGTATTATGACAATGTCTGGAATGAAGAGCTGGACAACAAGGCGATGTTTGGCAACTGGTATCACTGGTGGATCAGCCTGCCGCAGGGCGTTTCTAGTATCGTAATTCTGATGCATGATGAGATGCCGGAAGAATTAATTCAGAGTGAGGCAAAGGTGCTGAAGCACTTTAATGAAGATCCTAAGACCGTATATAAAGTAAAAGGTGCGGCAGGACCTATGGAAATGACCGGCGCAAATCTGGCGGACACAAGTCTTGCTTCCCAGCTGCGCGGCGCCGCTTGCAGTGACCCGCTGGCAGTTGTGAACGGAACAAAGTATTTTGACGAGTTTATCAGCGTTGTGGAGAAGGGCAAAGAAGGTATTCTCAGCGATGGTTCCTTTATTCAGCATACCAATCTGGCATATACAGGCGGCTATGGCTCTACACTCTTAAATAATGCAGAGAAGCTGGTTTATGTCAGCGCAGGCACCGACTGGGAAGTCGCGAGTGAGAAACTTGACGTGCTATGGAACTTTATCTGGGATGGCATCCGTCCGCTGTATGCAGATGGTGCAATGTTCGACATGGTCGGGGGACGTGGTATAGCCCGTCCTACAGCAAGCGATTTAAAGACTGGTCGAGTGATTCTGGAAGCTGTTGCACTGCTCTCAAACAGCGCACCCGAAGCGTGGCGCGGCAAGCTGCAAAGTTTTGTGAAATATCAGGCACAGGCAGGCATCGATGCAATGGGCAAAGAGACTTATTTCACAGGCAGAAGCGGCGCAGCGATCAGCGCAATTCAGGGTATTTTATATGACAGCAGTATTGAAGCCGTTGACAATGCAGGATATGCGAAAGTATTCGGCGGCATGGATAAGGCAGTATCGCACAATCCAGATTTCAGCCTGGGTATCAGTTATTCATCAGCCCGCACAGGACGTTTTGAGTTTGGTAACGAGGAGAATAAACAGGGCTGGCATCAGAGCGACGGCGCTACGTATATTTATAACGGTGATCCGAACCAGTATTCAGATAATTATTGGAACACTGTGGACAGTCAGCGCCTGGCTGGTATCACGACGGATCATAGTACTTGGGGGTTGACAAACTGGGGCAACTATCCTGGTAATGCCAACCTGAACGGCGGTTCATCGGTAGGACAGTTTGCAACTGTGACCATGAACTTTAAGAACTATAAGAATGCAACGAATCCAAATCTTGCGGCGCGCAAGTCGTGGTTCGTATTTGACAATGAAGTCGTGGCTCTTGGTATGGGCATCTCAGGCATCGACACCAGCAAAACGACAGAGACAATTGTTGAAAATAAGAAGATCAACGGCGCTAACAAGCTCATCATCGACGGCGCAGAGCAGAGTACGGCAATAAATAACCAGAAAAATTCGCTGTCGAACGTAAGCTGGGCATGGCTGGAGGGCAATACATCCAAAGATTCGATGGGATATTATTTCCCAGAAGGCAGCAAGCTTGATGTGCTCAGAGAGAGCCGTGAAGGCAGCTGGGCGGACATTAACGGTTCAGCGGGAATGAATGCGTCTAAAATTACACGCAATTATCTGAGTCTTGCAGTACCGCATGGTGAGAACGCCAACAACAAATTGGATTCCTTCAAGAAGGAAAGCTACAGCTATGTACTCCTTCCGAGCATGAACAGTGAGGAAGTGAAGGCGTATGCTGAGAATCCTGATATTCAGGTATTGTGCAATTCTACGTTTGTGCAGGCAGTTGCGGACCATAAGGCAAATGCAGCAGGGTACATATTCTGGGGTGATATCACGACACCGCTCCGCATCGGTGAGGTGGAAGGTACAGTTGGTTCTATCACAACAGCAAAGGATCCTCAGACACATACGATGAAAGTCGGTATCTCGGATGTTCATCAAAACAAAGACAGCCTGACCTTCCGCATCTACGGCAATAACCTGAGCATGGCAGAAGGAAACGACAAAGTAAAGGCTGAATTTGACAAGTATGGTGTTAAGCTGACAGTTGATACAAAGGACGCAATGGGTGCAACGATTGAGGTGACATTGCATTACGAAGATCTGCCTCAGGAACAGCTCGATAAATTGGCATCAATGCGTGAGACATATGCGAACGGCTTGACAGGAAACGATATGACCGACAAGACGGATGCAGAGTACTTGACTTATATGAAGAAGTATGAGGACGCTGCAACGGCAGCACTAGAACAGCTCAATATGGATGCTGGAAAGGGAACCAAACTCTTCAATGATATAGAATTGCTGGATTGGGAAAACAAGGGAGCTGCAAATGGAGATGGCAGTGCCACACTGACAACGACGACAACGCGCATCAAGGATATGGTAATGGCTTATAAGTCTGAGGGAACGAAATACTACAATGATCCCGAAGTGAAAAAGGCAATCGATGTCTGCCTGGCGTACCTCAAGAGTGGATTCCCGAACATCTTGAATTATCATGACAGAGTATTCGCAAACTGGTGGGATTGGTCGATCGGTGTGCCAAAAGACCTGACGGTTATAGGAATTTTGCTCTATGATGACTTGGACGAAAGCTATCGCAGAGAACTCTACAATATGATTCAAATCTTAGTGCCGGATGTCAACTATTACTGGGGACGCAGTTCGAACGGCAGAGCTGCTAGATTCGCGGCAACAGGTGCGAACGGTAGTGAGATGGCGATGAATACTGTGCTAAACGGTATGATCGGCAATGATCCGGTTAGCTTATACAAGGCAAGCGACACGATGGTAAACGAATTGCGTTATGTGGAGAGCGGCGAAGGATTCTACAAGGACGGCTCGTTCAAACAGCATGGAAATTTTGCTTACAATGGCGCTTATGGTGTGGAGAAGTTAAGGGCAGTGACGACACTTGCAACGGTACTCAACAATACGCCATGGGAGTGTACTGACGCAGATTCCAACATTGTGTACGAATGGATACTCAATGCATACAGACCGTTGTATGCGGACGGTGGTATCTTCGATATGGTACAGGGACGCAGTATTTCCCGTTTCAATAGAAGTGATATCACAACAGGACGCTATGCGATGGATGCCATTGTAAGACTGGCGGCAAATGCTCCAGCACAGTACAAGAAGGCACTGGATACATTTGTTAAGACACAGGCAGCGCTGGGCGTAGCATATGACCCTACAAGTTATTATGGCGGTATGAAGTCGCTGTCATCATTGGTGCTTGTCAAGAATTATTTGAACGATGATTCGATTCCATTGGATACGGCAAACTACACGAAGATTTACGGTTCTATGGACAAAGCAGTGACACATGGAGATGACTATGCACTGGGATTTAGTATGTTCTCTAGCCGCATGGGTGGTGTGGAGAGTATCAATAATGAGAACCTTAAGGGATGGAATACTTCCGATGGTGCACTGACGCTCTACAATGGCGATCAAGGACAGTTTGGCGAAGGCTTCTGGGCGACGATAGATCACACTCGTCTGCCAGGTATTACGACGAATCATGAGACAATATCGATGCCAAGCAACAATATTAAGACCAATGACCGTGACTGGGTAGGCGGTTCTGCACTGAATGTAGAAAACTACGCGTCTGTCGGTATGGACTTTAAGTCTACGATCTCTGATCTGGAAGCTAAGAAATCATGGTTTGTATTCGGTGATCAGATTGTTGCATTAGGAGCAGGCATCGCGACCACAGCAGGAGATTATGCAGAGACGATCGTTGAAAACAGAAAGATTGGCAATGACAATAAATTGTTGGTGAACGGCAGCGAAGCGGTTGCATCGAATGGTACAGAGCAGAAGGCTGCAAATTGGGCATGGCTTTCACAGAATGCGAAGGGTTCTGCTATCGGGTACTATTTCCCGGAGGAGACACAGGTAACATTGAAGCGTGAGACACGCACTGGCAGATGGACGGAGGTCAATGCAAACCTGAAACCAGGAGATGCCGATGAAGTGACCAAAGATTATATCAGCATTGCTATGGAGCATGGCACTGCACCTACAGATGCATCTTACGGATATGTATTGCTTCCGGGTAAGACGAGCGAGGAGATGGCATCTTATGCAGAGAGCAACGGTATCGAAGTGCTCTCCAACACAAAGCAGCTTCAGGCAGCAGCAGATACAGTATCAGGCGTGTCAGGTTACAACTTCTGGGCAGCAGGAGAAAGCGTAGTGCCAGAGCAGAATGGTATTGCGAAGCTGACAAGTGATGCTCCTGTGTCCGTGACAATGTTCAATGACGGCAGCAAGAAGATTCACCTTGCAATCTCAGATCCGACGCAGAAGAGCGGCACAGTCACACTTCGCTTAGAGGGCGCAGGTCTGGCAGCCGTAAGTGGTGATGAAGGAATTGCCATGAGTGCGGATGCGACAGGAATGACAATCACCGTGAATGTGTCCGGCAAATGCGGCGCTACATTAAATGCTACGATTTCCAGTGAGAATGCGAAAGCAGATGAAACTGTGAAATATGTCACAGTCACACTGCATTATCCAGATGGCACTGCCAAGACAGAGACAATCAAGATTGATACAGCACTCGCAGAGCCAATCTTCGATGCAGAGGATGAGAAAGGAAAGTACCGCATCAAGTGGTATACCGACGAGGCAAAGACCAATCTGTATAACTTTGATACCCTTGTATCACAGGATATAGATCTGTATGGTGAGTATTACTATTATGAAGAAAATACTGCCAATAAAGTGACCGTGACACTGCATTATCCAGACAACAAAGTGGAAACTGTGGCAATTGACAGCAACACAAAACTACCAAAGCCAGTATTTGAGGCAACAGATGCAAACGGAAAGTATGGAATTTTGTGGTATACGGATGAGGCAAAGACGATCTTGTACGATTTCGATACGCTTGTCACAGAAGACACAACCCTGTACGGAGTTTACTCATATTATTATGAAGGAACAGACAATGAGGAAGGTGGTACGAAGCCGACTGGTATCCAAGCTGTTCGCATTGAAGATCAGCAGTATACTGGTAAAGCGATCAAACCTGAGGTTGTTGTATATGATGGTACAAAGAAACTGACAGAAAAGAAAGATTACAATATCAGCTATTCCAACAATAAAAAAGTAGGAACTGCAAAGGTGACAATCACTCCTTGCGGAAACTATGCAAAGGAAAGTAAGTTTGTTGTTTATTTCAACATTGTGCAGCGCGAACTCACTGAGGAGAATGTCACAATCGACTATGATTCCGTGATGAAGGTCAAAATCAACAAGAAGAAGGGCGTCATCGGACAGACTCAGAAGCCGACATTGAAGTATGGCACATTCAAGATTCCTGCAAAAGAATACACGATTTCTTATATGCGGGATGGAAAAACAGTGACGAATATGACCGATATCGGCACCTACCAGATGGTAATCCAGACCAATTCGGGAAGCAATTATAAGGGCAGATTAGTCTATGATGTCATCGTGACAGACAAGATTCTGATAACGGATTTGAAAGTCAACATTCCGGCTCAGAAGTGGACAGGAAAAGCGATTACGCCAGAGATCACAGTGAAGTATAAGAACAAGAATGTTACATCGCTGGACGGAAAAACGCTAGATAAGATCTTTGACATTCGATATGAGAACAATGTCCATGCAGGTACAGCATCTGTAGTGCTGACAGCGAAGGATGACAGCAAGTATTGTGGTACTAGGACAGTGGATTTCACGATCAAGGGAACAGAGATCAAGAAGGCACGCATATCAGGCTTAGAGTCCAATGTAACCTACACAGGCAAGGCATTGACTCAGAAAGTGACGCTGAATAGCAACGGAAAAACACTGAAGGAAGGCAAAGACTATAAAGTTGCATATGCGGATAATGTCAATGTCGGAAAAGCGGTCATGACAATTACTGGAATCGGTGAATTTAGCGGAACCGTAAAGAAGACGTTTACGATTGGAAGAGTTCAGCTGAAAGATGCCAAGGGTATCAGTGTTCGCTTTGCTAATTCCGCAGCATCAAAGGTACCTCAGGATAAGAGCGGAGCAGTGCCAGACATCAAGGTGACTTGCCAAGGAAAGACACTTGTGCAGGATGTTGACTACACAATAGTTTGCAGCAACAATAAAGCCATTGGAAAAGACGGAAAAGTTACGATCAAAGGTATTGGAAACTATACAGGTGAATTGAAAAATGTTCTTACATTTGAGATTGTGCCAAAGGAGATTTCAGATGCCTCTGTCAAAGTGGACGCAGCAGACTTAAAATACCTTGCAAACGGTAAGTATAAAGCAAAGGTTACAGTATATGATAACGGGGCAAAATTGTCTACAAAAGAGTACACAGTAGGAAGCATTGAAGATATCAAGGTGGATGCTGGTACGAAATGCGGTACAGCTACGATTACCGTTGAGGGCAATAAGAATTATACAGGCACCTGCAAGGCAGAGATTCAGATTAGAGAGACGTTGATTTCTTCAGCTAAAGTTAAGGTCAAAGGAACATATTACTATGACAACGGCGCAGAAGTTTGTCCGTCTGATCAGATGTTGGTGGTAACTGTCGGCAGCGGAAAGAACAAAACGACTTTGCGGGCAGGAACAGATTTTGTCATCGAAGGCTACAGTGACAATACGAAGACCGGAAAAGCCACAATGACAATTCGAGGTGTTGGAAAGTACGGCGGAACCAAGACTGTTAAATACAGAATCCTTCCAAAATGGATGCAGAGACGCTAAAGCTTTCAAAAATGTAACAATTTCACATTTCCCTGAAAGAATGTGGAAAGAATTATATGAGATAATCAGTATGCAGCAGAGGGCAGTGCCCTCTGCCCGCATACTGATTTTTTTGTGGAGGAGAAGAAAACAATGCATATTTTACAGGTGAAGGATTTGAAAAAGGTTTATGGTTCTGGCGAGAATGCGGTCCATGCACTTGATGGTGTGAATCTTATCGTGGAAAAAGGGGAATTTGTCGCGATTGTCGGGACGAGCGGCAGTGGGAAATCCACTTTGCTGCACATGCTGGGGGGATTGGACTCTCCGACAAGCGGGACGGTGATCGTAGATAATAAGGAAATATTTGCATTCAAGGATGAAGAGCGCACGATCTTTCGGCGGCGTAAGATTGGATTTATATTTCAGGCATACAACTTGGTGCCGGTGCTGAATGTCTACGAGAATATCGTGCTGCCAGTGGAGCTTGACGGCGCTCGGATTGACAGAAAGTTCCTGCAACAGATTGTGGGCACATTAGGGCTGGATGGACGTCTCAATGCGCTGCCAAACCAGCTCTCCGGCGGTCAGCAGCAGCGGGTGGCAATCGCGCGTGCACTGGCGGCAGCGCCAGCGATTATACTGGCGGACGAGCCGACGGGGAATCTTGACAGCAGAACAAGCCAGGATGTGCTGAGTCTGCTCAAAGTGACAAGTCAGAAATTCGCACAGACCATCGTGATGATTACACATAATGAAGAGATTGCACAGCTAGCAGACCGAATCATCCGCATTGAGGATGGCAGGATTGTGAGTGGATGTTAGGGGGGTGGCAGTGATGTTGAAGGTCAGGAATCAGAAGTGTATCCGCCGGCTAAGTTATAAGGCAGTCTTGGCATCCCGCAGAAGAAATCTGATAGCTATTTTTTCTATGATACTGACGACAGTGCTGTTTACAGCGTTGTTTGCGATTACCATGTCAATCAATGCCAGCTATGAGACAAATCAATTTCGACAGCTTGGCGGATACTGTCATGGGACATTTAAGGCTGTGACAGATGAACAGATGGCAGCGATTGCGGCACATTCCAGCGTGAAAGAGACAGGGGAGCGCCGGCTGACCGGAATTTATGATGAAGGGATATTTGCAAAGATTCCGGCGGAGATCAGCTTTATGGATGCAAACTGTACGAAATGGAGTTATGCGGTACCACAGGTCGGGCGTATGCCAGAAACGGGCAGAGAGATCGCGATGGACACCAAAGCCATACAAAAGCTTGGCGTTGTGCCTGAGCTTGGTGCAGAAATCACACTGACATACAGGGTATACAATCAGAACGAAATTGGTTTGTATCAGACAGATACCTTTACGTTAGTAGGGTATTGGATATATGATGAGTTAATGCCAGTACATTATCTGAACGTTTGCGAGGACTATGTTGATGAGATGGAGCGAAAATACACAGAAGCCGGGATGGCGCAGTTTCGTTCTGACTTGAATGTCATGATGGTTTCCAGTATCAACATTGAATCGCAGATGAAGCAGGTGGATACAGACCTTGGCTATACATGGGAAAGCAGAGGCGCGGAAAACAGCGCGCAGATTGGCGTGAATTGGGCATATTTGAGTGCACAGGTCACATCGAGGATGGACCCAGCGATGCTCTTGTCAGTCGTAGCATTTATACTGCTGACAGTATTTACAGGCTATCTAATTATCTACAATATTTTCCAGATATCCGTGGCAGGTGACATACACTTTTATGGACTGCTCAAGACAATCGGGACGACGCCAAGACAGATTAAGCGAATCATACGATACCAGGCGTTAGTTTTGTGCATCGTAGGTATTCCAGTCGGAATCCTTCTGGGATATGGTTTAAGCGTTGGTTTGATGCCTATTGTACTGCGAGGCTCCACCATCAATAGGGAATCAATGACAATCAGTAGCTCGCCGATTATTTTTATTGGCTCTGCCCTGTTTGCTCTGTTGACGGTGCTCATATCCTGCGCTAGACCGGGAAGGATCGCATCCAGAGTTTCACCTGTTGAGGCTGTAAAATATACCGATGTGAATCATATCAAAAAAAGAGAACGCGCGGTGCGTGGCGTCAAAGTATATCAGATGGCTTTTGCCAACCTAGGACGCAGCAAGAGAAAGACAGTGCTTGTCATTGTATCCTTGGCGCTGGCTGTGACATTGCTCAATGAACTGTATGCGTTTGTCGCCGGATTTGATGAGGATAAATATATGTCCAGTAACACTTGTGCGGATTTCATTGTCAGCAGTACGGATTATTTTCGCTATCATCGTTCCGATACATACATTTCTGAAAGTACGATCAGGGAGATTAAGGCAAACACAGATGCGGCACTTGGAGGGTGCGGCTATATCAGAACAAATGGAGCGGCATATATGGGAATGGAGGAGGAAGTGATTCGCCGCCGGTATAAGGAACATTTAGAGGATGCGTATGTGGATATAGAAATTGATTCTATGGAGAAAAAGGATGGATTATTGCTTGGAAGAGTTGACATAGAAGGATTGGACAGCGCGTTATTTGATAAACTGTCCGTCGTGGAAGGCGATCTCTCGATGATGTTCGATCAGGACAGTCATGCAGTCGCTGTAAGAGTGAAAGAAGATGCGTATGGAAATATAGAAAATAGAGAGGATTACCCAAAGATCGGTGACAAGCTGACAATCGAATATACAACGAGTGTAAAAGATACGAACAGTCTTGAAATAAGTCATGAAATAGAGAGCTATGAGGTTGAGTATACAGTCTGTGCGCTGGTATTCATGCCAAATACTATGAGTTTTCGCACACGGGCTATAGAGGGAGAATATCTCATCATGCCAGTTGAGAGACTGCGCGCTGACGGCGGTCAGCATGTGATTCCAATGTTTTATCTGTTTGATGCAGCGGATGATAACTCAGAAAAAGCGGCTGAGAACTATCTGTCACAGCAGACAGATCAGGGCTTGTCAACACTGATGTATGAGAGCAAAGCGACCATACAAGAGGAATTTAGACAGTTTCAGAGGATGTTCATTCTGCTTGGCAGTCTGCTGTGCGTGATTGTTGGTATGGTGGGAATTTTAAATTTTTTCAATGCCATCATGACAGGACTTCTCTCACGCCGCAAAGAATTTGCGGTGCTGCAATCCATTGGCATGACGAACCGACAGCTGCGGCGGATGCTGATCTACGAAGGTATGTTCTATGCGCTTGGCGCAATCGCGGTGGCGCTTGCCCTTGCACTGGGAATCGGTCCGCTGATCGGACATTCCATGAACAAAATTTTCTTTTTCTATCAATATCAGTTCTCCATCATGCCAGTGCTGGCTGTGGTTCCAAGCTTTGTACTGCTGGGCTGTCTGATTCCGGCAGTGTTGTATGGACAGAGCAGCAGGCAAAGCATAGTGGAGCGGCTGAGAGATTATTTTTGAGCAGATCTGTAGATGATCTTTATAAGAAAAACAGCCTGACAGGCTGTTTTTCTTATAAAATATTATTTATAGAATTATTTTGTGATTTCCATAAATGCATAATCCTTTAGCACTCTGTTCCAAATCTTGTATGCACGGCTGTTTTCATGCACATATTTATCAGAACTGTACTCCGGGCGAATCGCATTGTCTGCGCCCATCAAGTGCTCAGCGATATTGATAAATCCCCAACCGTTTAAAGTACATGCATTTTGCAGCAAAATATTTGCAGTCTGGATGTTTTTATTGTTCAGCCGTCCATTGTTTACATCGGACATGACACATGGAATAGAGATCACATACACCTGTAGTCCCGGCGTTTTTGTCATGATTCGTGCAATGAGTGTCTGCAAGTCAGCGACAAACTGCTCCGGTGTACTGCTGGTCAGATCATTCATGCCGTAACAGATGAATAGTTTGTTTACATTTGGCATCTGAGATACAGAGTCTTCTATATACTGAACTTTTCCATTGTATTTCGGCATGATATCAGCGTGTACAGTGAGTGCATTTCTGGATATGGCTGCTTTGGCGGAGCTGCTTACTCTTGCCAAAAAGTATGTGGAATCGGAAGCGATGGAATCAGAATGGGTCTGACAGTATTCCTTGAAGCCCACGGTGAGCGAGTCTCCCACGAATACAGAATTAGCGAAGAATGCGTTCTCAGAAACCATTCCGCTCGAAACAATTTCATTAAACTGCTGTTCGTCAATATTTCCATTGGTATAACTGTCCACAAGATAATAATTTAATCGCGCGGTGAGGCTGTCCGAAAGATTTTCGTTGGGCAGTGCAGCGCCGGTAATTGGCTGTATGACCGAAAATGCAGGCATATATGCCATTTCTTCCGCATATACTGTTGAAGGGGTCAGAATCAGCATACAAATAAAAAGTGCAATCACCGAATTGGTATATTTTTTCATGGCTTGAGAGCTCCTTTCATATAATAAAGCACCTATAAAATAATAAATAGCTTTGATTGATAGTTACTTAACATAAAAAGCAATGTTTGTAAAAGTATTTATAAAAAGTTTCATTAACATGTAGAAACCTAAGCCTTAGAATATTATAAATGCAGATTGCAATAATTTCAATACTTATTTATAAATTATTTCATAAATTATAAAACAAAGTGTATGTTGTAACAAAGAATGTTAGATATTATTAAATTTATTATCCAAAGATTGAAAATATGTTACTAAATTATTAATAAAATGCTAGAATATGTATAGGAAGGAGAAGTATGGTTGAAAATTTTTTTTTGTAAAAAGTGCAGAGTGATTGAGTATTCAAATGGAAAATGCCCAAAATGCGGCAGTTTCGAGACAGATGAGGCGAGTTTGGATTTTCTATTATTTGGTAAGATAAAAAGAGATACGACAAAAATATCAGAAAACATTGACTATTGTGCAAAATGGATATAAAATTGTAGATAGGTGTATTGTGCAAAAGGCAGCACAATAGTAACAGACTTAAGATTAATGTTTTATATGGAAGGGGTGCCTAAATGGCTGAGGAATTCAATTTAGACGGAATGGTGGACATATATATTTATGAGAATGGCCAGCTTTTGGAAAATCTGGAGGAGATTGTACTTGAGACGAAGGACGATGACGCGTTCGACGAGAACAGCATCAATGAAATCTTTCGAATCATGCATACGATCAAAGGCTCTTCGGGAGTCATGATGTTTGATAACATTATGAAGGTGTCTCACAAACTGGAAGACATATTTTACTATCTGAGGGAAAATGTCGGCATAAAAGAGCCGCATATGGAGCTCACGGATATTGTTTTTCAGGTACTGGACTTTATCAATGGAGAGATGGAGAAGATAAAAGAGGGGAATGACCCAGATGGTGACAACTCTCAATTGATTGAGATGATGGAAAAGTTCCTTGTTCGATTAAAAGGTGTGATTGACGAAGCAGAAGCACCGGAACCGCCCAAACCGAAAGCAGAGGCACCTGCCTCTTCAGGAATGGATCTGGGACCCAACCAGTTTTATATTGCACCGCAGGCATCGGGCGATGCGAAATGTTTCCGTATCAAGATTACATATCATGAAGATACACAGATGAGTAACCTGCGTGCTTATTCTGCGACATATGCCTTAAAAGAGTTTACAGAAGATGTGCATTATACACCAGAGGATATTCTAACAGATGAAACCTCATCGGAGACGATCCTAGCAGATGGCTTCCAGATGCTTGTCCGCGGTGATTTTACGGAGGAGAAACTGCATGAGCTGCTTGACACGACTTCCGAGATCAGGGATTTACTGATTTCTGAATGTTCAAATGCTGAATTTGAGAGGGGCTTCTCTGGAGAGCCTATTCAGGAGGAGAGCATTGCGGCGCCGGAGGAGATTCAAGAGGCGCAAAAGAAAGAAGAACCGCAGCCTGGTGACTATGTCATTCAGAAGGAAGCCGGCAAGGCAAAGCAGATTACGAAGAAAAAGAAAAAAGAGACCAAACAGGCGTTTATGAGCGTCAGCATTGACAAGATGAATATGCTTATGGATTTGATGGGAGAGATGGTTATCGCAGAGTCAGTGGTTCTACAGAATCCTGATTTACAGGTACCAAACCTTGATCTGTCAAACTTCCAGAAAGCCGCATCCCAGTTGTCAAAGATCACGACAGAGATGCAGGAGCTAATCATGTCGATGCGAATGATGCCGCTGACCAACACGTTCCAAAAGATGAACAGGACCGTGTTTGATATGTCGAGAAAGCTCGGGAAAAATATTGAGTTTGAGATGATCGGTGACACGACTGAAGTGGATAAGAACATCATTGAAAATATATCCGACCCGTTGATGCATTTGGTTCGAAATTCCGTTGACCACGGAGTAGAGATGCCTGAGGAAAGAGCTTCTGCTGGAAAGACAGAGCCGGCGAGAGTGACTCTTGAGGCAAAGAATGAAGGCGGAAAAGTATGGATTTCTGTGCGTGATAACGGAAAAGGACTCAACAGGAGCAAGCTCTACAAGAAAGCATGGGAGAACGGCATTCTTCCTGACAACCGTGTTGAGAGTGATTACACAGACAAAGAAATTTTCCAGTTTATCACATTTCCTGGATTTTCGACAAAGGAAAAAGTCACAGAGTTTTCAGGCCGTGGCGTAGGTATGGACGTGGTAGTCAAGAATATTCAAAAGATCGGCGGTGTGCTAGACATCGATTCCATCGAGGGCGAAGGCACGACAATGACGATGAAAATTCCACTGACGATGGCAATTATCGATGGTATCGTTATGCGCAATGGCAATACCAAATTTGTCATGGAGACAGGGGCGATCAAGCAATTTATCCGCGTGACAGATGACCAGTTGATTCATGAGCCGAACGGTGAGGAGTATGTCATGATACGCGGTGAATGCTATCCGATTCTCAGACTCAGCCAGAAATATAATTTGGATGATGCCGTTACAGATGTGGAAGATGGCGTGATGCTGCTTCTCGAATATGAAGGAAATACATTGTGTGTACTGATCGATGAGTTGATTGGAACACAAGAAATTGTTGTAAAACCAATACCGCCTTATGTCAAAAAGGTTCATGGCATATCCGGCTGTACACAGCTTGGCGATGGCAGTATTGCACTGATACTTGATGTGAGCGGGCTGATGCAGGATTAATGGAGGTTGACTACATGGATGCAGAGCAGAAGAAAATGTTGGAGGAAAAGGGATTTGACGTGGATGGGACGATGAAGCGTTTTCTGAACAATGAGACATTATATCTGAAATGTCTCAGGAAATTCCTGGATGATCCAAGTTATGACAAGATAAAAGAAGCCTATTCCAATGGAAACTGCAAGGAAGCCTTCGAGGGAGCACATACAATGAAGGGATTTGTATCCAATCTTGGAATCAATGAAATGTACCATGTACTGATTCCAATGGTGGAGAAGCTTCGGGTGCAGGACATGAATCTTGATATAGAGATGAAACAGCTCGAAACATTGTATCAAGATACCTATAATATCATACAAGAGCTTTAGGTTCTGCCAATAAACATTGGCGAAAGGCAGGGAGTACCAGATGGCAGATAAGTCAGAGTGGGTTGTGGATGGGTTCCAATTTGGAACCCAACAGGACGCAGAGCTTGCTCAGAATGAGAAAGTGCGCATAGAACGGCTTGAGGAAAAACTGGATTACGAAAATAACGAGATGGTTCATGCCGTATATAAAAAGGCTGTCAATAACCGCGTATTTAGAACTCCTGTGGGATACGATTTCCTCAAAAGACTGCAACGGATACTGCATGATAAAACACAGGAAGATGTTGCCAACATACCTGTGTATGGCGTGTACAGTATGCGTGAAAGTGCAAATCCGACAATTGAGAGAATACAGGCAAGCCGTAAACCGGTAAAAGAAAAGCCCAAACAGGAATTTTTTAGCAGAAAAACATCAATAATAGTCAATATCGGACTGCTGGTTTTGGTGATTGTCATGTTTGTGATAGCAACCACAGGTTCCAATCCTACAGTAATCAATTATGAGAAAGCATTACAAGATCGCTACGCTGAATGGGAACAGCAGTTGTCCGACAGAGAGCGGGCAATCAGAGAAAAAGAAAAAGAACTATTGCTTGCGGAGTAAAAGGTTAGGGTATGGTTTTGTATGAATAAGCTGAAAATACTTGTAGTGGATGACGAGAGCAGAATGCGCAAGCTTGTCAAAGATTTTCTTGTGAAACAAAATTATGAAGTCTTAGAAGCGGAGAATGGCAGTCAGGCGCTGGATTTATTCTTCGAACAGCAGGATATTGCGCTGATTATACTTGACGTGATGATGCCCAAGATGGACGGTTGGCAAGTGTGCAGAGAGATCAGAAATTATTCTAAAGTTCCAATCATCATGCTGACGGCACGCACAGATGAGCGCGATGAGCTTCAGGGCTTTCAGATGGGCGTAGATGAATATATCGCAAAGCCTTTCAGCCCGAAAATTTTGGTGGCACGGGTAGAAGCGATTCTGCGCAGGACCAATCAGCTCTCAGAAAATGAAGTTCTTGAATGTGGCGGTATATCGATAGATAAAGCTGCTCATGTCGTCACAATCGACGGTGAGAGTGTTGATCTGAGCTTTAAAGAATTTGAACTGCTGACGTATTTTATGGAAAATAAAGGAATTGCCTTGTCCAGAGAGAAGATTCTCAACAGTGTATGGAATTATGATTATTTCGGTGACGCGCGGACAATCGATACACATGTGAAGAAACTGAGAAGCAAGATGGGAGACAAGGGCGATTTGATCAAAACAGTTTGGGGAATGGGCTACAAGTTCGAAGTGTAAAGGTAGGGCTTGGTGAAAAGGCAAAATTTAAAAGAATGCTTGAAAATCAAGGCTTGCAGAAAACTATGACAAAGTGATAAGATATAAAAAAATAAATAGAATGATAATTGTTTCGGGGTTTTATTCCATATGGGATAAAACCCCTATTTCGTAAGAGTGACAAAGAATAGGCTACTATACCTATTGAGACATAGCAAAAAATAAGCGTACTGGCAGTAATAAATGCTACATAGGAAGATTTAGGAGCAGTGAAAGTAAAAGGAGTTCATGAAGTAATTAATGGTACGAACTAAAAAAGAGATATCGGAAGAAATATATTAAACGCTTTTATAAGCATAAAGGCATATACTATTCATATAAAGTATTATGATAAAGAGTACAAGGAAGAAAAAGGAGAAATAGAAATACATCAGATAATAATTGATATACAGGTTCATGTGCAATATAATAAAGAAAAGAACTGGGATAAAATATAAGTTCATTTAGAGAAAGGATGGTACACATGGAAAATATTAATGTAGACAAGGTGTTTCAAGACTATGGTTTAGAGGTGCAACAGGTAGAACCTTATGTGTACAAGGTATTGAATACAGAAAAAGAGATTAGCGTAGAGGAATTGCAGGATTCATTGGTAAGCAGCATATTAATCACTTCAGACCGTACTGGCAGAAAAAGATTAAGTTTAGGAGGATGCTATACATTAGCGTATATTTATTATATAATACTTGACAAGAGAAATGAGGAATTGGGTTATAAGTACAATGACAAAGCAAATGAAGAATATGGAGAAGCGATATATGATTCATATGAATACGATCCCAAGGGTGAATATACAATAGATACAATTTATGCAAAAGGGGAAATATAAAAATATGGGAATAAACAGATCAGAAATGAGTAAGGAGGCAAATCCAATTACGCATGCTTTTAATAGGGAGTCATACTTTACAAGAATAAGGTTTAAGATAGATAATAACTTAGTGAATGTAACAACAAAAATAGATACGAGTGCAACCTATACTGTAATAGGGCTGGAAAATAGCTATATAAAGCCCTTTAAAGATAAGATACTAAAAAGCAATATGAGGGGAATCGCATATGATGCACAAAATGGAAATTCCCTTTTGGAAACAAGTGATCAAAGGTTCTTTGTGAAGTGAGGGACATTATGAGAAAGAGGAAAAGAGTTATAAGTATAATATGTATTGTGATTGTGGAAGTGCTTATATTGCTGTCGATCATATATATCAATCATCAAATCCATTTAAAAGAGGAAACTGATTTACGTTTGCCGTTAGGACAGATGGTTGAAGTTGACGGACACAATATGAGTATCTATGTTGAAGGAAGTGGCGATACAACGCTCGTTTTCATGTCAGGTGGAGGTACTTGTTCTCCTATATTGGATTTCAAGTCCCTCTATTCTCTTTTAAGTGATAAAGTTCAGATTGCAGTTGTAGAGAAATTTGGATACGGTTTTTGTGATATTGTCGATAAGAACAGAGACATCGATTCTATACTTGAAGATACAAGAAGCGCTCTTGCCGCCGCAGGATTAAATGCGCCATATGTTCTTTGTCCTCACTCCATGTCAGGACTTGAAGCCCTATATTGGGCGCAGAAATATCCTAAAGAGTATCTGCAATTATTGGACTTGATATGGCGGTGCCAGAGTATTATGACAGCATGAACCTAAATATACCGATTATGCACATTGCAGGCTGGGCGGCTAATATAGGTGTCACTCGTTTTATACCGGGCATTTCGGATAGTGACGCGATCAAGTACGGCACATTATCCGATGATGAAAAAGAAATCTATCGCGCTATTTTCTACAATCGGACATCTACTGTGACAATGCTGAACGAAGTTGAACAAGTGAAGAAGAACGCTCAAAAAGTGAACAGTATGGAGATTCCACAGCTTCCAATGCTATTATTTATATCAGACGGTTCTGGCGGAACAGGCTTTGATAAAGAAACATGGAGGAAAATTCCAATAGAATATATATCACAGATTGATGAAGGGGAGTATATAGAATTAAACTGCCCGCATTATGTTCATGATTACGAGTACAAAACAATAAGCGAAAATATCCTTGCATTCCTATTGGGACGATAAATTCCCATTTGTCAGGAAAACAGCATTAAGTATAGAAATAAAACAAATAAGATGGCAGTCAAGTAAAATTGGCAGTCATCTTATTTGTTTTTGATGGTTGTTTTGTAGTTTAATTTTTCGTTGACAATATTTAACAGTTGTTGTATACTCTAACTGTGTTAAGTGTATTAATACAGTTAGAAAGGAGAAAGGACCATGATTTTAATCGATCATAAAGATCGACGCCCAATTTATGAACAGGTCATCGAGCGGTTTCAACAGATGATATTGTGCGGCGCGATGCAGCCGAATGCGTCAATGCCGTCCGTCAGAAGTCTTGCGATGGAATTGTCATTAAATCCAAATACCATCCAACGTGCTTATCAGGAGCTAGAACGCGGCGGATATATCTATACCATAAAGGGGAAGGGCAGTTTTGTGAGTGAAACGGCGGCAGCGGCAGCAAACAAACGGCAGGAAATCCAGCGTGAGATGCAGGGAACGGTCGATAAGGCGCTGCTTGCCGGCGTATCGGCAGAAGAATTGCCGGAAATTCTTACAGCCTGTATACAAAGCAGTAGCGTGTTGACGAAAAAAGGGTTGATAAAGGGGGAATTGACATGATAACAGCAACGAATGTGACAAAACATTTTGGAGAGATTCTGGCAGTAAATGATGTCAACGTAACAATTAAAAGTGGGGAGGTTTTTGGTTTGATTGGCACCAATGGTGCAGGGAAAAGTACATTTCTGCGCATGGCAGCAGGTGTGTTAAAACCCGACAGCGGGAAAATTCTAGTGGATGAAAAGCCCGTATATGAAAATCCATCTGTGAAGGCGGATATTTTCTACATATCAGATGATCAGTATTTTCTGCCGAATGCCACACCGCGGGATATGGCTGGGTTTTATCAGGATTACTATGCATCCTTCGACCGCGTGCGGTTTGATGAAATGCTCGGAAATTTTCAGCTAAAGCCGAACAGGAGAATCAATACCTTCTCGAAGGGCATGAAGAAACAGCTCTCGGTACTTCTTGGCGTTTGCGCGAACACAAAGTATCTGTTCTGCGATGAGACCTTTGACGGACTCGACCCTGTCATGCGGCAGGTAGTGAAGAGTATTTTTGCCGGAGAACTGTCAGAGCGTGATTTCACACCCATCATCGCATCACATAATCTGCGAGAACTTGAGGATATCTGTGACTGTGTGGGCATTCTGCACCAAGGCGGTGTGCTGATGCAGAAGGATTTAGAGGAGATGAAACTGAACATCCACAATATACAATGCGTATTTCAGAATCAGGAGGAGGAGAAGACTGCACTGGGATTGTTGGATGTTGTGAAGTCAGAGAAAAGGGGAAGTCTGAACAATATCACTGTGCGCGGCTCAGAGAAAGAGATTATAGATAAGATAAATACATTCTCACCTGTATTTGCGGAAATCCTGCCGCTCACCCTGGAGGAAATCTTTATTAGTGAAACGGAGGTTGTCGGATATGATATCAAGAAACTTATTTATTAAACTTATCAAACAGGATATCAAGAAGAGAATATGGTGTCCGATATTAATATTTGTCATGTGTTTTCTGGCATTGGAAGTACGAATGCTCATGGAGTTGGAGGAGATTGTGCGTTATCCCCATTTATATTCCTATGGCATCATCGTGTATATTAGAGAGTACTTCTTTGGTCAAAATGCCGTGAACATGTCAATCATTGCGTGTATAGCGGCGTTTCTGTGCGGACTAAGCGGTTATGCCTATCTGCATTCCAAAGTACAGCTTGACCTGTATCACAGTCTTCCAGTCAGCAGATCACAGTTTTTCTGGGCAAGGTATCTGTCAGGCATATTGCAGTTCAGTGTTCCATTCGTACTCAACGTGGCGGTTTGTATTGGGATTGCGGCAAGCAGAAAGGCTGTTACGGCAGAAATGATTCCGGCGGTCTTGTCCTTTATCGGGATACAGACGATTATTTTTGTGTTGGTGTACAGTGTGACAGTCATCGCAACAGGACTCACAGGAAATCTGATTGTCAGTATTTTGGGGACAGGCGTATTGTTTGTGTACAGCACTGGGCTTGAACTGCTTACTTTTTGGATGTCCGAACATTTTTTTGACACCTATGTATATAACTATAACTACGAAGGAAATTTTGTTTGCGGCAGCAGTATTTGGTTTTTTTCGCCGCTTTCTATGATTACTAAATTCTTTTCCCGCCCTGTCATTACAACGATGAGCGATGCCAACAAATTATTTAAATATAATACTTCATATATAGGTGTGCTGATCGTGGCAGCAGTGTTGTACAGTCTGGCGGCTTATATTATTTTTATGAAAAGGGCATCTGAGTCAGCCGGAAAACCGATTGCATTTCGGATTGCGGAGCCTGTGATTAAGACAATGGTGGTTATTCCGTTGGCATTCTTTTCAGGATTTTTCTTTTGTATGATATCTTACAATACGAGTTCAGAGGAATGGTTTTTGTTCGGTGTTATCTTTGGCTTTATTGTGATATGTATCTTGATGGAGATTATCTATCGAATGAGTTTGCGCGGTGCAATGATGCACAAAAAACAGTTTTTATTCAACGCGGCTTGTACGGCCTTGATCTTTGTCATATTTCGATATGATGTGACAGGATATGATACCTATGTGCCAGCGGATGCCCAGATTCAAAGCTGTGCAGTATCAATCTCAGAGTTAATGCCGCTTTCGCAGAATATTCAGGTCAGCGAATTTAGTACACACCGTTTAGGCGCAACGGAGTACCGCATGGCAAATATGGAGCTGAAAGGGAATCCAAGTGTTATGACACTTGCGCGTAAAGCGGCAAAAGAGCAACTAAAATATCATTATTTTGATTATTATGAGGGGATTGAGAACTCCTCCGAATATATCGAAATTACAGAGAGACAAAAGCAGTATCACTGGATTGAATACGGGTTCAAGCTTTCTAACGGAAAAACAATATATCGTAAATATATGATCGATGTTGCAGATGCAGATACGATTGATTTACTCTCAGATATTTTCAATGATTACGATTACAAGATTGGTTCCACACCTGTATTTAATGATGGATGGAATATTGACTTTGATTTCGTGAGGTGTGAGAGTAATTTCAAGATAGCAGATATAGCGCTCACACCCCAGATACAGTCAAAACTGATCGAAACCTATCAAAAGGAGTACACCAAATTGACATTGGATATGGTCATGCATACGGTGCCTACGGGAACGATTGACTTTGTTATAAATAGCGAAAACAATGAGGATCTCTATACGAGTTACTCTGGTGAAATGTTGGTTTATCCACAGTTTTCAGAGACGATTGCACTGATCAAGGACTATGGTTTTGATATGTTGGAACACCCGACAGCAGAGGATGTGGAACTGGTTCGTGTGAGAAGTATAAATGATGATCCTTACGCGTATGGACATTTTAATCATTCCCCTTATAGAGGCGCATACAGCAGTATAAATAATACATATGACATACAGGAAGATAAAACAGTAGAGTATGAGTATACTGACAAGGAACAGATACAGCAGATCCTAGATAGTGTTGTCAGTGGTGGATTTTCATGGAATATTAGACAATATGCAGATCTTTTTGACGACAGGTATATTGTGGATATCCAGCTTGAGAAGAGGGACCGCAACAATTCCTCCTCCTATCAGCAGTTTATCAAGGGAAAACTCCCAGCATTTATCCAGTAAATGCATCAAGACAGTAGCTGCTTGGATGCAAAGTTCAAGAGTTCTGCAAGCCGTGTAAAATATCAAAAAAATAATTAACAAATGCGCTTTCTTGTGGTAAGATATTTATATATATTTTAATGATAATAAATTTTATATAAATGTGTAATCAGGAGGACAACAGGATGGCAGAAAAGAAATGTGTAGCCTATGTATCAACCTATACAATGGGCGATAAGCACGGCATTAAAATCTATGATGTTGATATGGAGCAAGGGCGTTTTAAGGAGAAAGGCGAGGTGAATATCACCAATTCTTCGTATGTCACGATCTCGCACAATCGAAAGTACCTTTATGCAATCACGGATACAGGTGTTTCCAGCTATAAGATTTTGCCGGATGGGAATCTCGACTTTGTCAACACAGCATCCACAAACAGTATGAGAGGATGCTATCTCTCCACGGACTATGAGGACAAATTTTTGTTCTGTGCAGGGTATCATGATGGGAAGATTACAGTTCTGCATCTGGATTCCAGCACAGGCGCAGTGGATGCCATTACCGATGAAGTGTTCCACAAGGGACTTGGGAGCATCGCAGAGAGGAGCTATCGGCCTCATATCAGCTGCGTTAAGATGACAAGAGACAATAAATATCTATGCGCGGCAGACTTGGGTATTGATTATGTGAATATCTACCGCCTAGACCATGACAGAGGCGTTTTGCGGCAGGTGGATATCATCCGGTGCGATATCGACTCAGCGCCGAGACATTTGAAATTCACAGAGGATGGACGCTTTCTCTATATTATCAGCGAGATGAAGAACTGTATTGATGTATTTGAGTATCATGAGGAGGATAATGTTCCATATTTTGATCCAATTCAGACGATTCCTACCTCGGACAAGTTTGAGTTTAAGGGTGTGGCTGCAAGCGCTTTGAATATCTCCGCTGATGGCAAATATATTTTGGCATCGACAGCGGGTGATAACTGTGTTTCACTGTTCGAGATCAACCAGCAGACTGGTGAGTTGACACGCTTGTTTTATCTGCCGACGAGCGGAGAATATCCTAAGGATGCAGCGCTGTTTCCAGATAACAAACATCTGGTGAGTTTGAATCATGAGTCAAATACGATGACCTTTTTCCGGGTAGATTATGAAAACAAATATATGGTCATGAATGGCAAAGAGCTTGAGATCAATCAAGCAAACTGCATTATTTTCCATGAACTTCCATAATAACAAAAAAGTGGTTTTCGGACCACTTTTTTGTTATCTTTATAAATAAAATTGTTTGATTTTGTCAATTCTCGCTGTCATATTCTGTAAAAGCATATCCAGTACCGTGATTGCTGTCATGGATTCCACGACGACGACAGCTCTAGGCACAATGACTGGATCGTGTCTGCCCTTGATTTGAATGACAATGTTCTCCCCGGCTCTGTTTACTGTTTCCTGGGTCTGAAAAATAGATGGAGTAGGCTTAAAATAAGCTCTTAACAGAAGCTCGGAGCCGTCGCTGATACCACCTAAAACGCCGCCGGCATGGTTTGTCACCTTGGTTATAGACGATCCGTCCATGCGGAAGCTGTCATTGTTGGTAGAGCCGTTTGCTGACGCGGCCTTGATGCCGTCTCCGATCTCGAAAGCCTTGACAGCACCGATAGACAGAATCGCCTTTGCGAGATTGGCATCGAGCTTTTCAAATACAGGTTCTCCGATTCCGGCAGGCAGATTTGTGACACGGCATGCGATAATGCCGCCTGCGGAGTCCATTCGCGCCATACATTCTTGTAAGTAGGCTTCTGCTCTGAGAGAGGTCTCTTGATTTGGCATTCCTGTTGGATTGTTTCGCGCCTCCTCGATATCAAGTTGGCTGAGGGGGCAGTTTGCGTCTGGAATCTCGATGTCACCGATTGCCTGTGTGTAGGCGGTGACTGTGATATCAAGCATTGCCAGCAGCTTTGATGCGATAGCACCCGCCGCAACGCGTCCGATTGTCTCGCGTCCAGAGGAGCGTCCGCCGCCGCGATAGTCCCTGAATCCATATTTCTGGTCGAAGGTGTAGTCTGCGTGACCGGGGCGGTAGTAGGATGCGATCTCACTGTAGTCGGAAGATCTCTGTGCAGTATTGCGCACAAGCATGGAGATGGGGGTTCCTGTTGTTTTTCCCTCAAAAATGCCTGAGAGGATTTCGACGCTGTCCGCTTCCTTTCGCTGTGTTGCATAGCGGGAATCGCCGGGCTTACGCCTGTCCAAAAAGGTCTGAATGTCCGTTTCATTCAGCGCAAGACCTGCGGGACAACCATCGACGACTACGCCAATCCCTGCCCCATGAGACTCTCCCCAGGTGGTGATTTTAAATATATTTCCAAATGTAGATCCTGACATGATGCTGTTCTCCTTTATCATTATTTGATGCTGCACAAAATCTGTGCCTGGCTTGTGCAAAATCACTATTTTTTGAATGCATCTTCTGTTATTATAATTGCATATCCTATAAAAATCAAGAAATAGAGGGATACATAAAAAATTTTTCTTGATTTATGCAAGATAATGATGCAAAATAAAAAATAGTGTGTTATGATAAAATCAAAATAATATGTATTGTGCATAATACATGAATCAGACAAGCAGCACTTTACGACAAATTGGAGATGAGACATCATGAAGAAGACATGGAAAGATACGCTTACAGCCAAGATGCAGCAGCAGATCAGAAATCATAAATGGATGAAGAAGCCTATTACGATTTTGATGATTCTGATTACATTATTTTTCAATATAGGAGCTTATTTGACATACAATACGAAACGTTTGGCCAGCGTTTTCGTCATCCTGATATTTTTTGTGGTCAGCAGCAGTTTTTCTTTCCTGCCAGTGTGTGAAAATATGGAGATGGCATATGAATCAGAGTGGACAGAAATCCAGGAGAGCTATGAGTATGTACCAACGATGTTCCATATGTCGGAGGAGGATGTGCTGGATGATAATGATGTCATGGTAGGATACGACAACGATGAACTGGATGTGTCTGCCGAGGAGATTGATCAGTACTCGCTGGATGATATCCTGGAGGCGAACGAGGTAAGTCAGGGAACACGCAGCACAGAGTCTGTCTCAGATTCCCAATTGTCGAAGGATGATTGGCAGTTAGTGCTGGTGAACAAGCAGCATCCCGTACCGGAGGATTATACCTTTACGCTCGGAAAAATCAAAGGCTCTATGAAATGCGATGTGCGTATCATTGATGACCTGATGGACATGATGCAGGCTGCTAAGGCGGACGGCATCAAGTTAGTCGTGTGTTCTCCTTACAGGGATTACAATAGGCAGACTGTGCTCTTTAACCGCAAGATTGACTATTATATGGAAAAGGGGCACTCATATATGGAAGCATACAAATTTGCGTCTATGACAGTGACGGTTCCCGGCGCAAGTGAGCATCAAATTGGACTGGCTTTGGATATCGTATGTACGACCTACGCTGGGCTGGAAATAGGCTTTGGCGAGACGACAGCAGGTAAATGGCTCAAAGAACACTGTGATGAATATGGATTTATCCTTCGGTATCCGCAGGGAAAAGAGTACATCACTGGCATTCAGTATGAGCCATGGCATTTCCGGTATGTAGGAAAAGAAGCAGCAGCTCAGATTATGGAGCGGGGAATCACGTTGGAAGAATTTCTTGAGGAGTTAGAATAAATGTATAAATTACTAAGACAAGAGGGGCGCGCCAAGCGCGCAGAGGTCACAACGGTTCATGGCACGATTCAGACGCCGGTATTTATGAATGTCGGCACAGTGGCAGCGATCAAGGGGGCTGTATCGACAGCGGATTTAGAGGAAATTGGCACACAGGTGGAGTTGTCAAACACATATCATCTCCATGTTAGAACGGGAGATGAGGCAATCAAAAAACTAGGCGGTCTGCACAAGTTTATGTCCTGGGACAAACCGATTTTGACAGACTCTGGCGGATTTCAGGTCTTTTCACTCGCCGGACTGCGCCGGATTAAGGAGGAGGGTGTCTATTTCCATTCTCATATAGATGGCAGAAAGATTTTTATGGGCCCAGAGGAGAGTATGCGTATTCAATCCAATCTAGCCTCCACGATTGCGATGGCATTTGACGAGTGTCCACCCAGCAAGGCTGACAGACAGTATGTTGATAATTCCGTCGCACGCACTACGCGCTGGCTGGAGCGGTGCAAGACACAGATGCACAAGCTCAACGCTGAGGAGGACACCATCAACAAGGAACAGATGCTTTTTGGCATCAACCAGGGAGCTGTCTATGCCGATATTCGTATTGAACATGCAAAGCGTATATCAGAAATGGATTTAGATGGCTATGCTGTGGGCGGACTGGCTGTCGGGGAGACGCATGAAGAGATGTATTACATTTTGGAGGAGACAGTTCCGTATTTGCCTAAGGACAAGCCAACTTACCTGATGGGTGTAGGTACACCGGCAAATATTCTGGAGGGTGTAGAGCGCGGTATCGACTTTTTTGACTGTGTATATCCGACCAGAAACGGGCGTCATGGGCATCTGTACACAAACCAAGGGAAAATCAATCTGTTCAATGCAAAGTATGAGCTGGATTCTAGGCCGATCGAGGAGGGCTGTGGCTGTCCTGCATGCCGCAGATATTCGAGGGCATATATTCGTCATCTGTTAAAAGCGAAAGAAATGCTTGGCTTGCGGCTCTGCGTTCTGCATAATCTGTATTTCTATAATACGATGATGACCGAGATCAGGGATGCGCTTGATGCTGGAGCATTTGCGGCATACAAAAAGCGTAAGCTCGAAGGAATGCAGGCTGATTTATAAATATTTTACTTGAAGTATTGGAAAATATTGTGTATGATATATACTATGTGTTTGACATGGGAAGCTGTTATGATTATAAACAGTTCCGAACGGCGATATAGGAGGAATAATGAAGTATGAAGTTATTGTTGACAGAAGCAGAGGTGGCAGCAGGACAAGGGGCTGCGAGTATGATTTCAATGGTTGTGATGGTCGTTGTCTGGTTTGGGATTATGTATTTCTTAATGATTCGTCCCCAGAGAAAGGAACAGAAGAAGAAAGCGGCTCTTGTCAATTCTGTGGAGGTTGGTGACAGTATCTTGACCACCAGCGGATTCTATGGTATTGTGATCGATGTCACAGACGAGGATGTGATTGTAGAGTTTGGCAATAACAAGAATTGCCGAATCCCTATGAAAAAGGCAGCTATCGAGCAGGTTGAGAAGCCAGATAGTGAATAAAGCAGATTTTTATGCCAAAAAGATCTCCTGAGCGTTTCAGGAGATTTTTTATTGCTTTTATTTATTATTGCTTCTGCTGAAATAGTGTGATATCATTAAGCAAATTGTTTTGTAGGATTTTGTCGAATATTGCTATTTTGATGGAGGAACAGCGTATGCTATCGATCGATGGACAGATTTTGCTCTTTATTCAGGAACATATACGAAATGTAGTGTGTGATGTATTTTTTGGTGGAATCACGCATCTGGGTGATGCGGGAATCTTCTGGATTGTGCTGACGATAGCGCTGTTATGCTTTCGGCAGACAAGGAGAGCTGGTATTTATTCAGCAAGTGCGCTGGTTGCTTCGCTGATTGTCAATAACCTGATTTTAAAGAATCTGGTTGGCAGAGTCAGACCATATGAGGTAGTGGCAGGTTTACAGTGTATCGTCGCCCCAGCGGTGGATGCTTCTTTTCCATCGGGGCATACGGGTGCCAGCTTTGCCTCTGCAATTTCTATATCTGGACAGATTCCAAAGAAATATGCAGTGTTTTTGATTGTGCTGGCAGCGCTGATCGCCTTTTCCAGATTGTATGTTGGTATCCATTATCCTACGGATGTGCTGGGTGGTCTGGTAACAGGGATTGGTATAGGACTTCTTGTCAATAGCATAGGAAATAAAATTATTGAGTCGAGAAAGGCGTAAAAATGAGTACGATTGCAAATGATGGATTCCATACATGGGAATGGAAAAAGGATACAAAAAGAACGCTTGCAAGCACGATCGTGATTGTAGCCGGCGTAGCAGTGCTTGTGAAAATGAACCGTTGGGATACTTCTTTCCTAAGGGATACACTTCAGAAACAGACAATCTCGTCAGAACAGATGATACAGATTCAGGCAGCACTGGGGACAACAGCGGGAGCAGCAAGCATTATGGACAGTGAGTTTATGCTGGCATCGTTCGAGACGACAGCGGGGGCAGCAGCCATACTGGACCGTGAAGTGATTGTGGAAATGCCTGCCAAGCCTGAGCAGGAAGTTACTTTAGAAGAGAGTGAGTACGCGAATTTAGCGATTGCCAATGTGCATAATTACGTCAATGTCAGAAGTGCACCCAATACAGACAGCGAGGTTGTTGGCAAGATGTACGACGGCTCAGTCGCGCAGATTCTCTCGACAGCAGGTGCGGCAAACGAATGGTTTCAGGTCGTATCTGGCAATGTGGAAGGTTATATTAAAGCAGAATATTTTATCTATGGCGATGCGGCGGCCTCTGTGGCAGACAAGTATGTTACACGCTATATCATGGTTCAGGCTGACAGGTTAAATGTGCGCGAGAAGCCGGAGCTCTCATCGGGCAGGATTGGCTACATTGACCATGGAGAGCGTGCGAAGCTGATTGAGTGGGGAGAGGAGTGGTCCAAGATCTGTTATGCAGATGCGCAGGAAGGCTATGTGGCATCTGAGTATGTGACGGTTGTGGAAGAGTTTATTTATGCCAAGTCAGTTGAGGAGGAGGCAGCAGAACAGGCAGCTTTGCAGGAGTTGCAGACGAGAACGCAGGCGTCTGAGGAGGCCGTGCCTGAGCGCATGGTGATATCTGCCGCACCGCCGCAGACAAACTACGCTACAGTTTCAGAACTAAGAAGTGCAGTAGTTGACTATGCGATGCAGTACTTGGGCAATCGCTATGTACATGGCGGGCAAAGTCTTGCGTCGGGAACGGACTGCTCTGGTTTTACCTGCTATGTCTATCAGGCATTTGGATATCCTCTAAGCAGGACGCCGCAGGGACAGTATACTTCCGCGGGACAAAGCATTGATATGACTCAGATTCAGCCAGGAGATGTCATCTGCTATAGCTCAAATGGTTCGAGCTGCACCCATGTCGGACTGTATATAGGCAATGGACAGATCATTCATGCCGCAAATTCCAGAAAAGGAGTCATTATCAGCAATTATGATTACGATGGCGTCATTCTGGGCGTCCGCAGTATTGTGGAGTAGGTTGGCTTAAAATCTGGTCAGCGGAGAGTACCCAGTTTCCCAGAATTTCGCTGCTCCATTTTTGGAGACTGCTCAAATGAAAGGATACACCGCCATAGGGAATGATGCCGTGTGACTGGGCAAGCTTTTCAGTATACTCTTCAAGCAGATATACATTTTTGAGACGGACGGGACCACTGGTGTAATGACAGACCAGCGGAATGATACCTGTGTTATCATCTGAGACCACAACGCCGTTTTCTGTCACATGAAATGTGACCCATGCCATTCCTTCCAGCATACTTTTTGGGTTTTGCTGTGTGGACACGTAATTGCCAAGTGAATAGTAGCAGAGCGCGCGGTTTCCATTATCTGCTTCAATCCATGTGACAGGCTGCACGACATGCGGATGCGTTCCGATAATCACATCGGCGCCGGCTTCGGTCATCTGCATAGCGAACTGTCTCTGAACACTGGACGGCGCAGTGGCATACTCGGTTCCCCAATGCGGACAGACTATAACGACATCAGCCATCTGGCGGGCTTGTACAATATCAGTGAGTACTTGGGGGTTCAGTGTGGTAAAATCGATCTTTCGAGTGGCTTCGTCCACAGCACAGAGGAGATCTAGGCGTTCGGCGACCGCAGAGGATACACTGGCACTGTTTGGGCCATAGGTATAGTTTAGAACTGCAAAAGTACAGCCGTTGATTTCTATGAATGGAATGCGGCTCTGCGAAGATGCTTGGGAATTTAATTCAGAGTTGACTTCAGAATTGGAGACATAGGGCGCATGAAGCCCTGCGATAAGGACTTCGGGGTGCATTTTCCAGAGTGCAAGACAATGTTCAATCCCATTTAATCCTTGGTCAGACGTGTGATTTGTCGCTTGTAACACGACATTAAAACCTGCATTGGCGATAGCGTCACTCACCTCAGAGGGCGAATTGAACAGTGGATAGCCGTGGAAGCCCAACTGGTTTCCGCCTAAGATTGTTTCCTGATTGATGATTTTAAGGTCTGCCTGTCCTAGAAAGCTGCGGATTCCATCAAACAAAAAGTCATAATTTCTGCTGCCGTCAGACTGTTTTCCAGTATTCACAATACCCATATGAAGGAGATTATCGCCGACAGCCATGAGTGTGATATCATATTCCTGAAATACATTTGAAAGCTCCGGCTGCGGACGGTAGACAGGGTCTGGCTTGTCTTGGGTATTCGTCTGGTCAGCTGGCAGCAATATCGGCTGTTCTGAAGCGTTTGCCGTGTGCACTGTCTTAGAATCAAGATGGTTTAATCCGCAGACCAACGAGCAGGTAAGGAGAATCAATGTTGTAATCAGGGAACAATAGTATCTCTTTTTATTTTTCATCAATGATTTTTGCCTCTTTTCTTCATTTAGATAATTTACAATACATGCTTTCTATTCCCATGTAGTTCGTGAGAAATATAAAATTTGTGTTTACGCCCAAATTCGCAGATTTTGGCAAGAATGGAAATTTTAATGGATTACCTTGATTATATTCGAATTGGCTTCGGATGGCAATATGATTTTTTCGTTTTCTTCTGTTTGACCTTGCCCCTAGTGCATAGCCTATGCTATATGTGAAGTAAATTTTACAAAGGCATAGCAATGCCCAAATAGAGGCAGGAGAACTTTTATGAAAATTTTAAGCGAGGCGTTTTGGTTATAAAATGATTTTTGGTAAGTGTGTTTTAGTGGTTTTTTATAGGAATATATGATAAAATAAAACACAAAGGGGGGAAACGTAATGGATAAAATGGAATTGGAAAATGCTGCAAAAAGTATTTTCATACAATGTTTAAATGAACCAGATATTTTGGAAACAATTAAAGCTAAATTGAATTATGTGGGTGAAACTTGTGATTGTGTAGAAGATCAGATACAGAAACCCAATATCTGTTTCAATGAATACAATACCTCAAAGAATGAACAATTAATTCAAAAAATAGATGAAATTTTAGAATGCCAGAAGAGGATAGAAGAACTAATTAAATCGGAACCGAATCAAGAAACAATAAAAATAGAGGCGCAGAATCGTAATCTTATAGTAGAAAATCAAAATCTAAAAAATGAAATTATTAAGTTAAAAGATGAAAATAAAACTATAGAAGAAAAATGTAGAATAGAAATTTCGAACTATACTATTTTTGAAGAAGCTTTAGAGGTTTGGAATTGTATTAACGCGTTAAATTATGAGAATAGAGGATATATAGAGAGCTTATGTGGAAGTTTGAATATATTGGCAATTCTTTCATTAGGACGTGATGATGGCAAAATTGAACAATTATGGTTATATTTACGGAATATGGCAGTGAAAGGCGATATAGATAAAATTGAAGTATCAAAACTAAACAGATATTTTGAGTTTTGCTTAAAAGTTGCCAATACATCAAAATCGGAACATGAGAAATATGTTATATTCGATATTGAACTAGAAAGTGAATTTGACATGGATACCTGTATTCGAACGGTTGACAGCAAACAAGTTGGAAAAATTAAAGTTATTGTAGTGAAAAGTGTCAAGGTAGGAAAATACATAAAATTTAAGGCGATCGTGGGAGTAGGGTGACTAACATATTGATAATATATTTTTTGGAGGTACAGAAACGTGGATAATAATGACATAATAAACATCCTTAAAAATGATAATCTGCTTATATTAGAGAATAATGAAGGCAATTTTTTTTTGTATTACAATAAGTTTAGAATTCTTATTCCTATTCAGCAAAATAATTTTGAAAAAGAGTATGGGCGTGATACCATTATTTATGAACGGGATGTTATGTTACACCAAAGACAATGTAAGGAAAGTTTGATTAAGGCTTCTCATGCAAAGGAGCTATTTTCTAAACTTGAGCAACTACCAGAGATGAACCTATGGAAGATTACATCAAGTTTTTGGTTTGTTGACGACCAACGAAATAGGTCGGTTAACAACTCAATTTTTCTGTTTGGTGCCAAGCCTGAGTATTGTATAGTTTATAATGGTACCACCCGTAATATCGAGGATTTAGGAAATACACGAAAAGCTCGCATTTTAAGGGTACTATATCTAAAAGGAGAACCGTTTATAGAAGGAGAGCAGGTCAACTATGTTGAGTTATCTAAATATGGTTTAATAATTAGTGAAAGGTCATCAATCCACAAAACAGAAGGAAATGATAAAGAAGTTGTTAATACGAATAATGATAATAATGTAGATTGGGATATTCAAAAACTGCTGGATTGTGATAAGAAAAGATGTGGTTTAGCAAGTTATGAACGAGAGATGCTTTACGATATAAAAGCAGGGCACTGGGATGTATTTGAAAATAGTGATTTATGTAAGATGCATGATAAGGGATTGATTGCACGTGACCCTAGATCAGATATAAAAAAGAATGGTATTATTGGAATAGATTTTGGTACAAAGAGTACGGTCGTTGTAAAGCAGGAAGGTAGTAATGAAATCAGACCTATCAGAATAGGTTCATTATCATTAAAAGCAGAAGTATCAGAGAGTGATTATGAGAATCCCACAATAATATCCTGTATAAATATTAATAATTTCCTAAAGAATTACAATGAGAAGAGTGGCAGACCAGAAACCTCATGTGATGATCTTTTTGTATCATACAATGCATATCAAGATTATATAAATTGCCCTACCGAAAATTTTTATGCATATTATTCAGATCTTAAACAATGGGCAAACATGGAAAAAAAGGACGTAGTAGTTCAGGATATTAAAGAAAAAGCAAAGTATTATCTTGGAGAAGAATGCTCTATTGAGAATAATTTTTTAAATCCAATTGAAGTGTATGCATACTATATTGGATTGTACATTAATAATATGCGCAATGGTATTTATTTAAGATATATTATGTCCTTCCCAGTAAAGTATTCAAAAGCTACAAAAGAACTTATTCGAAAGAGTTTTGAAAAAGGATTAAGAAAATCATTGCCTACTACAATTGTTACAGATACGGAGCTGATGTCAAATTTCTCTGTGGCATATCAGATCAGTGAACCCGCAGCATATGCTGTAACAGCACTCGAACAGTCGGGATTTAAACCCAAAAATGAAACTGAAAAATATTTGTATGGTATTTTTGATTTTGGTGGTGGAACAACAGATTTTGATTTTGGAGTATGGCGCGGTGCAACAGATGATGAATATGATAAGTTCAATTGTGATTATGTATTAGAATGTTTTGGAGCAGACTCGGATGTGCGGCTAGGCGGTGAAAATATTCTTGAAATGTTAGCTTATCATGTGTTTAAAAATAATAAAAATATGGCAGCTGAGAAGAAAATTGCATGTGCACTGCCGGCTGACCAAACATCGTTTATTGGCGGAGAACATTTGATTAACAATTCACAGTCCGCAAATCGGAATCTTATTTTACTAAAGGAAGCGCTCAGACCGCTTTGGGAACAACATGATAATTGGGAAGAGAAGTATTGTAAGAAAAATAATGAAAAATCGAAAGAAAACGATGAATTGCAACAGAAAGAAGAATATATTGAAATTCAAATGTATGACTTTAATGGAATGCCGATTCCAAACTGTCGATTTAACATAGATACGCAGCAATTACTGGAGTTGATAAAGCAACGAATACAAAAAGGAGTAGATGCATTCTTTAATTGTATTGAGAAATCTATTTTGGGCAATAGAGCAGCGCAGTTTGCTTCGGAAAAAATATATATTTTTTTGGCAGGAAACTCTTGTAAATCAGTTTTTGTCAAAGAAATATTTCAACATACCATAAAAAATTATAATAGAGAATATGGTAAAATTATAGATAGAGAACAAGATCGGTTTGTGTTAATAGAACCACTTAAGAGTATTGAAATGGATTATCAGTACATACCAAATGCGAAAACAAGCGTTGCGTATGGATTGGTAAAAAGTCGTCCGGGTGGGAAAATATATGTAAAGAAAAATTATGAGACTGATTCAAATGAAGAAACTAAATTTAAATATTATCTTGGCAGTGATAGAAGAAATACTTTTGACTGCAAATTAGCGCCTATGATTCAATACGAAGATGGGGAAAATCAAACTTCCTATCATGTGTGGCATAAATTTCAGGGCGCTGGAATGGGTGTGGCAAGAATATATTACACAGAAGATCCGCGTGCAGATTCAAAGATTGAAAAACTGGCGATCGACAATATACCTTTTCATGAAATATTGTTTGATGCTGAAGAAGATAAATATCTGTTTGTTAGAGCGATACGACCCTCTGTGATAGAATATGCAATAGCTGATTCAGAAGAAGAAATCGGTGAGGATATAAAAGAATTAGATATTGATAAAAAATAGAGGAGTGAATTATAGTGGATAAGCTATTGATATATATTAGCTATGATAAAGGTGAATATAGGAATTTTTTTCATTTGTCTGTTAATGAGGATGTTGTTATTAAATGTTGTTCGGAGGAAGAAGTTGATGATTTATTTCATCTGATTATTGAAAAGGAAAGAGAGACGAAAAGCTTTGAGCTATATGTTGTCTGTGATCAAAATGCCCTTGAGTGGGATTATTTCAAGGCATTCCAAAAACATGGCATTGAAACACACCCACTAAGCAGTATAGATCCTGAAAAATTATGTCAAATTATGAATGTACTGTTTGACGGGGAGTATGAAATAAGCGGTAAAGATAATGTTTCGAATAAGAAATTAATCAATATCGTATATTCAGGCAATTGTGTTTTGCAAAAAGATAATTATAAGACAGGTGAACTACTTAGACAGGCAGAGACAATATTAAATCGTGGCGGTGAAGAAATGACAGAGTTGGCACGCATTATTAAAGAAAAATATGATAGGATGGAAAGAAATGAGTAGTTTTGACGAGGAAAGAAATGTATATAAGAACAAAGTCGGCAGACAGAGGGACGCTATTGCTAATTTACGGGAATTAGCAGAGCAGCATACTGGTTTGTTTGATTTTGGTATGATGAAACAATTGGAAGTTTATCAGACTAAATGTGAAAAATTGTATAAGAAGATAAATAATAATGAATTTGAAATAGCCATTGTTGGCCTTGAAAAGGCAGGAAAAAGTACATTTGGAAATGCATTGATGGAGAACCGGATTTTGCCGGATGCTGATGAGAGATGTACATATACTTCTACGTGTATTAGATATGGACAAGATCGAGCCATTGTAAGTTTTTTTAGCAATCGTGAAATGGATGATGTTCTTCGTGGTTATCTTCAGACATTGGGAGTGGAAAATGTAGATACTTACACATATCAGACATTATCAAGGGGAGATTATATTGCTTTATATGAAAAGCTTGATCAGCGGGACAAAGATCGTTATGAGAATACTGTTCATCAAGATGTTTTAAATTTGCTTGATAATAAGACCGAAATACTGTCGCAATATATAGGAAAGCCAAATAGAATTTTTGAGGGTGAAGATTTATATCAAGAAGATTTTAAAGCATATATTGTCAGCCCCAAGGTCGCAGTAGCTGTTAAGGAAGTGAGTATAGAATCATCTAAACTTGGTAAGTTACAAAATGCCGTAATATATGATGTACCAGGATTTGATTCTCCTACAGGCATGCATTTGGAACAGACAAAAAAGCGTATGAAAGAGGCAGATGCAATTATGCTGATAGCCTCTGCTGAAAAACCTAGCTTTACGGCGCCGGCACTAAATATGTTTCAAGAAGTTGTAGATGAGGATAATGTTTCATTAGGAGACAAGCTTTTTGTATTTGGCAACAGGGCTGATGCGGCTAATACGCTTGCTAAAAATATACAAACACTCAAAAAGGAAGCACAGAAATGGAAATTATTGAGTGGAGCACAACTTGATGAGCGATTAATTATTGGTTCTGCAAAAGCTCATCTTCAAAAATTAGGAATTGTTTCTGGCGATTTTTGTGTTAAAAAGATTGAGGAGGATGAAGAATATCGTAAGGCATGGGGGCATGGTGACGGCATAGAATATGCATATGAAAAACTTGTGGGGTACAATGAAACAGAACGTTTTTCCGTGATGAAGAAAAAGATCCAGAGAAATAATGAGGAGCTATTTGATATTTTTAAAGAATTAAAAGAAAAATATGCGAATGGAAGTTCCGCAATCAATTATAGTGCAATACTTGCAAAAACAACATTACTTAAGTCGAGAGCAAGAGAAGCAATACAAAAAGGACTAGAAGAACTTCGGTTTGAAATAGTTAAAAAGTATAGGGATGACCTTATTCTGTCAAGGAGACTACAAGAAGAAATTTCAAAATTATTTGAGGATGAAGAAAAATATGCAATTACGCAAAATGATATACATAATGCTGAATTGAAGATAGATGACGCTAGTGGAAGTATTAATGTAGAAAAGGTTGAAGAAAATATCAGAGAAGAAAAATTTAAGAAGATTTATGGAGATTTTTCAGAATCTGCTTTCGCAGTGGCACAAAATGATCATACGGAATACTATACTAGAATTGTAGACGGTTTTGAAAATGCATTAGGTATTCATAAAAAAACAGCAAATTATAATAAAATTCATAATGCTATAACAGTTTTTATTGAAAAAAGTAAAAAAAATACAGAAGATGAATTTATCTATCAATCGATCATTGAAAGATTTGTCAGAGATGTTGTAGAGGTACTTATCAGAAGACCTTATAGTTCAGAAGCACGATTGAATAAGTTTGTTGATGAAGCAGAAGTATTTAGTGGATTGGTAATGTTTTACAATTCTGGCGATGCTAACGAAGGTTATAAGAGACAATTTTTGTCAGTAGCTCCTAAAAATCAGCCTTTGTTGCTTGCATTGGTATTTCATGAGTACAAACAGTCAGATGAATGCAGCAGAAACGTTATGATAGATATTGGGAAAATATGCAAATCATTATGTGATCATTCTGAAGTTGTACAATTAGTATTTTCGATTGTTAAACAGGACCCAATTGGTGGTGCGGATGCTATTAGGAAAATGATTTGTAAAGAACCTTGTAGAGACTGTAAGTCTGATGAAGACTTTGCTAGAAAAATTATTCCTACGTTGAGAAAAGTAAAAATGCAGATTGCTGATGAAGGTATAAATGATAATGATCATAGTACTAAGAAACATGATTTTGATTTTACAAATAAAGGTATTTTTGAAAGACAGTATAAGCAGTTTTTTGGGAACACGGAAGTAAGATCATATGATAATATCTGTGAATTTTTCAAGGTTGACTTGGAGATCTTGGAAAAATTTTTGATCCATGCATCAATTCCTGCAATTAGATTGGAAAAGCCATTTGTAGCTAGAGAGGTACAGTCAATTAATAAATTGTTAGAAACAGTAGCTTCAATAGAATTTGATAATTTGGTTGATGAAAATGCGGAACTACTGTTGCCAGGAATTTATGAGTCAATAAATATGGCTATAGAGAATTCTTTTGCAAATAAGGCAGCAGTTGCAGAGGTAGAAAAAATTCTTAAGACGCTTAAAGATGAAAATGTATTATGAATAAAAGGTGGAAAAAAATTCGTATATCTGTGTAATTCGTAGTACAGATAAGCCCTGGAATTGGGACATACAACCCCCATGATCATTACATGGGCAGAAAGAGACAGAGGATAAAGTAAAATGAAATACATTCGAAAATTTACAGGGCTTATCATATTTTTAGTTATCACCCTGATGGCAATTGTATTTTTCCGTGATCCAGAACGGGAAGATATGAACATGCTGCCTGATCGGATTGAATACTATCTGGATGAAGATTGGGTGATGACTTCTCCAGGCAGCGAAGAGCAGATCGAAGTTGATCTGCCCTATTCGGGAATAATTCAGGCTTCTGATACCATTATTTTTCAAAATACACTGCCAGAAGAAAATTTTAATATGGCAGTGCGGTTCTCGGCAGAAAATGCATATGTGCGTATCCTTCTGGACGGGGAAATACTTTATCAGCAGGAATTGGAGGATGTTCGTGCTGACAGTGAATATTACTGCAATATTCCAAATGGTGTTCAGGATGGTGAGACAGAGAGAGAACTATGCATTGAACTGGCATCTTTGAATCAGGACAGGGAGACAGTGCTTGGCAATATTCATATTGAGATGAATGATACTGTTGTAATCGGATTGGTGGGCAGCAATCTGGCAGACATTGTCTGCTGCCTGCTGATTGTGATTACGGCGATCATCATGTTTGCGCTCGCACTGATACGATGGTACACCAGACAGCCAAGCAGGGGAGAGCTGTATCTGGGACTGTTTAGTCTTACAGCGGGTATTTATTATTTTATTGGAACAGAGACATTAAATATTTTTTTTGATATGCGTGGTGCCTATGTGATGCAGGAGTATCTGATGTTGATACTTCCGTTGTTTCTGGCACTCTATTTTGAGCGGAATCTGGGAAAACGCCATCCGCGCCGCTTTGCAGGATTATTATGCATAGTTGTTTGTAATGCGGTGATACAAATATTGCTTGAATGGCTGGGAATATGGAATCTAATGGAGATGACAGAGCTTTCGACAGCAGTGGTGTGCATCGTCTGTGCCGCAAGCATTGTAAGTTTCATACAACAGGAAAATAAAGACAGTCATCATCAGATTTTTTTTCCAGTACTATCCATATCTATTTTGCTGATAGGTGAAGTGGCAAGCGTGGGAATCAAATTTCTGTCTATATATGCTTTTGCAAAAGTGGCAGAGCTTTATAGCGTGACTGCCTTTGGGCTGCTAATGTCCATTCTGCACATTTTGCAGATTTCAAAAGAGAATCGGCTGGAAGCAGAGGCAAGGGTGAAGGCAGCAGAGCAGCAGAATAAACTATTGGCACAGGCAAAGAAGGAAGCAGATACAGCAAGACAGGAGGCGCTTGCTGCAAATGAGGCTAAAGGAAAATTTCTGGCACAGATGTCCCATGAAATCCGCACGCCAATCAACGCAGTGCTTGGGATGGACGAGATGATTCTGCGTGAGTCGAAAGAGCAGAACGTCAGGGAATATGCGATGGATATCTATACGGCAGGGCAGTCTCTTTTGGCGCTGATCAATGATATCTTGGACTTTTCTAAGATTGATTCCGGCAAAATGGAGATTGTGCCGGTTGAGTATGATATCAGCAGCCTGATTCATGATTTGGTAAATATGATATCACAGCGGGCGACGGATAAGGGACTTCGTCTTGCCGTGGAGGTTGACCATACCCTGCCTTGCCGGCTGTTCGGGGATGATGTGCGTATTCGTCAGATATTGATTAATATTCTGACCAATGCAGTGAAATATACACATGAGGGAACTGTCTGGCTTCGGATTCAAAGTTGTGTGACGGATGATACAGCGGTGCTCCGCTTTGAGGTGGAGGATACGGGCATTGGCATCAAGGCGGAGGATTTGCCAAAGCTTTCTGCGGAGTTTGAGCGGATTGAGGAGGACAAGAACCGTAATATTGAGGGGACTGGACTGGGAATGAGCATTACCATTCGGCTCTTGACGCTGTTAGGAAGCAGACTGCAAGTTGAGAGTGAATACGGAAAGGGTTCCAAGTTCTATTTTGCATTGGAGCAGAAGATCATTGACCATACGCCGATTGGGGACTTTGCGTCAAAAGTAGGGCAGATGTCAGAAAATTATCGATATGAATCGAAGCTTTATGCGCCAGATGCAAAGATATTAGTGGTCGATGACAATGCTGTCAACCGCAAGGTGCTTCGGAATCTGTTAAAAGAGACACAGATACAGGTGACAGAAGCCGCAGGAGGAGCGGAGTGTCTGTGCTTGGTTCAGGAAAATCAGTATGACCTGATCTTTTTAGACCATATGATGCCTGAGATGGATGGCATAGAGACGCTGCATCGCATGAAGGCGTTGACTGAATTTCCGAACAAAGACACGCCTGTTGTCGTGTTGACTGCGAATGCGGTTTCCGGGGCAAAAGAAGCCTATCTGTCCGAAGGTTTTGATGATTTTCTATCGAAGCCGATTGTGCCGGATAAGCTCGAGAAGCTGATTCAAGAAATGCTGCCGAAAGCATTGCTGCGGACAGCAGATGAGGCAGCAGAGATGCATCCAGTTCAGAACGCAGAAGAAGTGTTATTGGACGAACTTCCTGTGGTGGAGGGTCTTGATTGGAATTATGCGTGGCTGCATCTGCCGGATCTGGAACTGCTTCAGTTTACACTGAAAGCCTTTTATGACCAGATTGATACTGCGGCAGATTGTCTGGAGCAGGCATATGCGAAGATTTCAGATGCTGCGTATCTGGAGCAGTACCGCATTCAGGTGCACGCGATGAAGGGGCTTGCTGCAACGGTGGGCATCTTGACGCTGTCAGGTGTCGCAAGGGTATTGGAATCTGCGGCAAAAGATGGTAAAATAGATGTGATTCTATCCATGACAACCATATTTTTGGAGGAGTGGCGCAGTTATCGGCTCAAATTACAGGGTATTTGGGGTATCGGAACCAGAGATGGGAAGGAAGTTACTGATTATTCGGTAATACAGGCGCTTGTGGAGATGGTGCGCAGCAGTATGCAGGAGATGGAGATCGACCAGGCGGACGAGTGGATGAAACAGCTGCGGGAGTATGATTATCCGGCAGAAATCGAACAGAATATCCAGAAACTTGCGGAGTCCGTAACAAATCTGGATTTGGAGGAAGCAGATCGATTTGCGAATCTGTTGATTGGACAGATGACAAAACGGTAATAATAGATCGGTGATTGGAGGACGAAATGAAAAAAATACTATTAATCGGAAAATTAAATACAGTGGTAAACGAGACGAATCAATTTTTGTCCCAGTACTTTCATGTGCAGCTTTGCTCGGAGAATGCAGGCGTTTTGGAGGGAATGTTAAAAATTGTAAACCCTGATTTGGTTGTGATCAGCCTGATCGGTGCCTATGATATAGATACCTCTATCTTTTTCCTGTTAAGTGACCAGTATGCTCAGATTCCAGTTTTGACAATAGGAACAAAGGAGGAGAGCAGTAAATTTTTTAAGTACTATGAAGGTGAACAGTTTGAAAATCTGATTCGTCCAGTGGAAAATACCGTGATTATGGACGCTGTGTGCAGAAGACTTGGGCTGGAGGAGGAAAAAGTAGCACAGGAGGCGCTGGAGGAAAAGAAAGAACATGCCGGAAAAAAGAGGATTCTTGTGGTGGATGACAACGGCACGGCGCTTCGGACAATAAAGGCAATGCTCGAGGATACATATGAGGTTGCAATAGCGATTTCTGGGGCACAGGCGATGACTTCCATTGGAAAAAAGAGACCAGATTTGATACTATTGGATTATGAAATGCCAGTCTGTGACGGGAAAATGACATTGGAAATGATACGTGCCGACGAGGATTTGACAAGTATTCCAGTGGTGTTTTTGACTGCGGTAAATGATCGGGCAAACATTGAGGCAGTGCTGAAACTAAAACCAGCGGGCTATTTCCTAAAGCCGCCGGTGAAAGACCGGCTGCTCTTGGAAATAGATAAGATTTTAAGTGAGGCGTGATCTTATATTTCGCTGCGCATTGCTCGATAACCAATCAGTACTGTCCACACATAGGCGCAGGTTTTGGGAATCATGAGCATACCAATCATGGGAATTACTTCTGCCCAGAGCACAACCGGAATATAAAACCCGAAACTGAGCACTATTGTCAGCCACATGTATCGAAAAGCGGTGTCGTTCTGCTTTTTTGCTTCCTGATAAAACAGTATGATAATCAGCAGACCAAACAGTGCAAAAGGAATGTTGCGGTAAATTCCCCACGTCAACGGCGGATTTGCGCGCAGCCAGCCATTTTGCGGGAATAGACACAAAAGGATGCGGAGTGCAGACAAAAGGTACACAACCGCCGTCAGCCCATTTTTTCCAGTGATGTGATAGCGGTTTCTCCACACATAATACAAAAGAATATAAAAAATAGTCATTGTGATGGAAGTGATGAGTTTTCCGATTCCGAGGGCGATGGTATAGTTCTCCAGCCCAGTTGTGCACAGCGCGAGTGCGCGCGGAACCAGATGAAAGGAGTCGCCCAGTCCAAGCACGACGGCCATAATGCCAAAAAGCCAATATTGTCTGCGCCCATTGTTTTTTCGAATCATGATGATTCCAAGCGTGATGACGGTGATAAGATAGACTGCGTCAAATACTGTTTCTACAATAGCCTGCATAAGTTTTTCCTCCCTAATACTATAAATTTTTGTTTTATCTGCAATGGACATGAATTAATAAATAACCCGCTTGATGAGCTCCAGAACGCCGCTGTCGTCATAATTTTGGCGTATCAATGCGGAAATCATCAATGAAAATACAATATCTACAAATTTCTGAGATGTCAGATGCTTGTTAAACGCATCTGGACGAATCTGTTTGTCTTTTTCTAAGACATTGATAAGTTCCTTCTGAATATGTTCCCATGACTGTGCCATCAATCGTTCTCCATCTGTTTTATCATCGCCCAAAAAGTGCATTGAGTGCGAGGTGAAAAAGCCCGGATATTTCTCACTACCTGTTTTGATGCTGTCAAAAATCCATCGCACGCAGTCTGCGAAGCTGTCAAAATCCATCTGGTGTTCCGAAAAGTGAAAAATATCATGCCAGATGCTCTCTACAGTGGCAGTGATTAAGTCAGATTTGGATGCAAAATAATTGTAGATAGAACCTACGGACACCCCGCAGGCTGCGGCGACAGTTCGAATATTGATGGCAGACCATCCCTTTGTTGTCACTAACAGTCTGCTCTTGTCTAAAATGGCTTCTTTGGAAGTGATAATGGTATTCATATAGCGCCCTCCTTTCATAATGAACAACGTTCATTATAGTGCTTTCGGAGAGAATTGTCAAGATAAGACTTAACAGAAAAAGAAAAATTGTGTATAATAACGCATAGGCAAACTTATATTTGTGTCCTCAACAGAAGGGTTTGCAGAATGGAGTGAATATGAAAAAGAAATTTATAACCGCATTTTTGTGTGCATCAATCATACTGACAGGGTGCGCTGCTCAGGATAATAATAAGTATCAGGATGGACCGGAGATTACCACACTTGATTTTAATGACCTCCTTCAAGAGAATGATACACAAACATTCGAGCGTGAAGAGACTACAGCGGACCCCGAGTATCTGGAAAATAATAGAAATACAGAAAATACAGAAACTGCGCAAACTGCGCAAATCGTGGAAGATTTGGAAACCCAGCCTCAAGTGGCCACTGACAGTTCACAGGAGAAAAAATCAGCAAACGATTTGTACACAGGCTTTATCAAAAATGAAGTGCCGGTGATTATCGCGGCAAACTATCCACAGATGGATTATACAACATACAATTTAGAGCCAGGCAGGTCTTATACGTTTACAGAGCTGGGAGAATTTGTAAATAAAAGCTATTTCAGATTAGAACAATCAGAAGAAACTTCTTATGATTATGCACAATATACCTATCTGGACTGTCCAGACAGTACTGCGAGAAACCTGTTGATTAAATTTTCAGGACTGGGGATTTATGCGCCGGACGATGACAGCTTTGCAGTCTATGTGATTGCGGAAAAGGATGGACAGTTATATCTGACGGATTTTTATGAGTGCTGGGCACGGAGCGGCACAAGAGCATGTAAGAAAGGTCTGCTTGTGTCAGACGGCTCGAACGGGGCCGGAGATCATTTCTCAGGTGTTTCGGCAGTTATGACAAATGGAGAGATTACGGAAATTTATGGTGCGGAAATTTTGACGGGATGGTGGGCAAGTTATGTTAGTAATGAGACGTTATACAGAGAGGTTTTTGCTGACAATGAGGATATCATTTTCTCCGTAATAATTTATACGATTGGTGAAAAGATGTATTATACTTATGATTGGAGTGAATGCACTGAAGATCAAATCAGCCTTTGCGAGACCTATATTAACAGGTGCCATGAGGAGATTGGTATTGATTGGGTCACAGAGGAAGTAGTTGAGGAGGCAATCAAGAAGCAGTGCGGCTTGATTGGAGTTGACTATAATGATATAGGACAAATAGAAGAAGCGGCGTGGACGAACCTTTAGACATGCTTTGATGTTGCGAAAAAGAATTGACTTCACATTCAAATAATACTATAATAGTAATATTAAAGTAAATTGTTGAGAAAATTCTATGAAAAATTCTTAAAAAATTGGAAAAGATTGGAGTATACATTATGAAAAAATTGGAAGAATACGTAAGAGCGATACCTGATTTTCCAGAACCGGGTATTATTTTCCGTGATGTGACAAGTGTTTTGCAGGATGCTGATGGACTGCATCTTGCCATAGATACCATGCAGGACTTAGTGAAGGATTTAGAATACGATGTTGTGGCAGGCGCAGAGTCACGAGGATTTATATTTGGAACTCCGATTGCCTATAACAGCCGCAAGCCTTTTGTCCTGATACGGAAAAAGGGGAAGCTCCCAAGGGAGACCGTTTCCATAAACTATGATTTGGAATACGGAAAAGCAACGATAGAGATGCATAAGGATTCCATCCAGCAGGGTCAGAAGGTGCTGGTAGTCGATGACCTGATTGCGACCGGAGGTACGACAGAAGCCATGATCAAGTTGATTGAGTCACTTGGCGGTGAGGTAGTAGGCGTCGTTGTACTGATGGAGCTTGCCGGACTCAAAGGAAGAGAGCGGATCGCAGGCTACAGACTCGACGCAGCGATAACCTACGAAGGCAAGTAGGAAAAGGATAATATTAATATTTTGTTGAATATGGCTGGTGATGCGAAGTGACAGATGAGAAACAGACAAGGACAGGAGCATATGAGGACTCCCTTATCATAAATGGAAGTAAGGCTGGCCCCAGAAAAACAGACGAACGGAAAATCGAATATATCAAGGAATTTCAAAGCCCCGATGAGTTATATCAGGGGCTTATTCGGCGTGTGCATAAGTATCACCCGTCCGATGATATCTCAATGATAGACAAGGCATATCAAACCGCCTTCCTTGCGCACAAGGACCAGGTCAGAAAATCAGGGGAGCCGTACATCGTCCATCCGCTGTGTGTGTCGATTATACTTGCTGATCTGGAGCTTGACAAGGAGACAATCATTGCAGGTCTTTTGCATGATGTCGTTGAAGATACCATAATGACCAACGAGCAGCTCAAAGAGGAGTTTGGACCGGATGTAGAGCTTCTTGTTGACGGTGTTACCAAACTAGAGCAGTTACAGTATACAGGCGATGCCGCGCCCGACAGACAGACAAGCCGCGAGGAGCTTCAGGCAGAGAATCTGCGGAAAATGTTTCTCGCAATGACAAAGGATATCCGTGTGATTTTGATTAAATTAGCGGACCGTCTTCACAATATGCGGACATTGAAATATAAATCGCCAGAGAGCCAGAAGCGCATCGCGCGTGAAACACTGGACATTTATTCACCACTTGCGGAGCGGCTCGGTATTTCTAAGATTAAGATAGAGCTGGATGATTTATCCTTAAAATATCTGGAATCAGAAGCTTATTATGATCTGGTAGAAAAGATCGCACTGCGAAAGGATGCACGTGAAAAATATGTGCAGGACATTGTTGACGAAGTGACAGAGCACATTATGGACGCGGGAATTGACGCTCAGATTGATGGAAGGGTAAAGCACTTTTTCAGTATTTATAAAAAGATGAAGAATCAGGGCAAAAACATTGATCAGATTTTTGACTTGTTTGCAGTGCGCATTATTGTCGATTCAGTCAAGGACTGTTATGCGGCGCTCGGCGTGATTCACGAGATGTATAAGCCTATGCCCGGACGATTTAAAGACTATATCGCTATGCCCAAGGCAAATATGTACCAGTCGCTTCATACGACACTGATTGGTTCAATGGGCGTACCATTTGAGATACAGATTCGGACGTTTGAGATGCATCGGGTTGCGGAGTATGGTATTGCCGCACACTGGAAATATAAAGAAGCAAGTGACGGCAAAGTGTCGAGCGGCGGCGAGGAGGAGAAGCTCGCGTGGCTCAGCCAGATTCTTGAGTGGCAGAAAGATACCGCGGACAACAAGGAATTTATGAAGCTCTTAAAGAGCGATTTAGATTTGTTCTCGGATCATGTGTACTGTTTTACACCGGCAGGAGATGTAAAGAATCTGCCTGCGGGGTCTACTCCGATTGATTTTGCATACAGTGTCCACAGTGCCGTCGGCAATAAAATGATAGGCGCCAGGGTAAATGGCAAGCTTGTCACAATCGATTACCAGATCAATAACGGGGACTGTATCGAAATTATGACGTCCCAGAACTCCAAAGGACCAAGCCGTGACTGGTTGAATATCGTCAAATCATCGCAGGCGAAAAACAAGATTTCGCAGTGGTTCAAGAGTGAGCTGAAGGAAGATAACATTATTAAGGGACGTGAACTTTTTCAGAGCTATTGTAAGTCCAAAAGTATTAATACGGCAGAAATATTGACGGCAGAGCTACAAAGGGCAGTGATGCACAAGTATGGCTTTAATGACTGGGATGCAGTGCTTGCAGCAATCGGACACGGTGCACTCAAGGAGGGGCAGGTTGTCAACCGTATGCAGGAGCTGTACGCCAAGGATCACAAGAAGCAGGCGACGAACGAGGAACTGATTGCACAGATTCAGGAGAATAATGCAAATAAGCAGACAAATCCCAAAGGGAAGACAGGCATTACAGTGAAGGGGATTCATGATGTGGCGGTGCGGTTTTCACGCTGCTGTGCGCCGGTGCCCGGTGATGAGATTGTCGGCTTTGTCACGCGTGGTCGCGGTATTTCTATCCATAGAACGGACTGCATTAACATTATGAGCCTGTCAGATTTAGATCGTTCCAGGCTGATTGATGCTGAGTGGCAGCCTGAGGAGGCTGCGGAGCGGAAAGAAAAATATCTGACAGAAATCGTAATATATGCACAAAACAGAAGCGGACTGCTGGCGGACATCACAAAGGCGCTGACGGAAAAAAATATTGATATTCGTTCTGTCAATACCAGAACGAATAAACAGGATATCGCATCGATTGCAATGACTTTCGAGATAACCTGTAGAGAAGAACTTCAAATGATTGTCGATAAGCTTCGGCTGATTGACAGTGTGATTGATATTGAAAGGACAACAGGCTGATATGGCAGATTTAAAGGTAAAGAGAAGGGTACTTAGTGCCTGCCAGACCAATTGTTATTATGTGTACAGAGAAGGCGCGGACGAAATCGCGGTGATTGACCCCGGCGATAACGGAGAGATTGTGTATGAGGACGTGAAAAGCCTTGGATTTGAAAAGATTGCAGGCATTTTGCTGACACACGGTCACGGAGACCATACGGGCGGCGCCTTGAAGCTCAAGGAACTCAGCGGTGCAAAAATTTATGCCTATGAGGATGAAGCCGAGATTTTAAAAGACCCAGAAAAGAATCTCTCGGGCTGGTTTGGAAAAGCATATGGTTTCGAGGCAGATGAATATTTTCATGATAAACAAACGTTTTCTATGGCAGGCGTAGACTTTGAAGTACTTCATACGCCGGGACATACAAAGGGCGGCTGTTGTTTTTATGTTGCTGAGGATAAAACTTTATTCTGCGGCGATACGATTTTTAACTGTTCTGTTGGAAGAACTGATTTTTACTCTGGTTCGATGCGGCAGTTAGGCGATTCTATCCGCGAGAGAATTATGACACTTCCTGATGAGGTGAAGCTTTACTCGGGACATGGAGATGCAACCACTGTCGGATATGAGAGAAAATATAATCCATGCTTGGCATAGGCATGGATTTTTTTGCGGCGAATTGGAGGATTAAAATGTTTAAAAATGATTTAAATCGTTGTAATGAATACGTAAACTATGAGGAGTACGAACAGCAAATCCGGCAAATACTGTACGCTGGTCAGGACAATGAGCTTCATCTCTATCATAAAGAAAGCACAGACGGCTGGAATGTGGACGAACCCTGTACACTCTCTATTCTGGTAAAGGGCCAGCAAGCTGTCGTGAATTATTTTTCAGAGGACAATGTGGAGATCTTTGCGTCGATAGGCGACCTTGACCGAGTAGATGATTTTCGCTGGAAAATCGGCGTGAATGATTATTCTGTGGCGGGATATCAGATACTCTCTATTGAAAAGGCACTACAATGTGCATTAGAGTTTTATCATACACAGGAAAAACCGACCTGTATTGAATGGGAAGAGTTGTAATTCGTATGCATACCAAAGTACATAAGGGGTATAGAGATGATAAATGTATATACAAACAAGGAAAATTATCAATATGATTTGCATGCGCTGCTGAAATCATTTTATCCAGAGCACGATGTGAGGGTGTATGCAGCAGAAGCGCAGGAGGAGCACCAAGACGGCGAAAATCAAGTGATTGTACAGCTTTTCAATGACAGAATGAACGTCATACTTGACATAGATGTCAGAAAAGAGTATGTGCACACTTACAAAAATGACATAGATGTCACAAAAAAAGAGCGCAAGCTCTCGATTTATTATGATTTGTGCGATTATACAGGAAAGACACTTCCGTGGGGAAACCTGACAGGTATCCGGCCAACGAAGCTCGCTATGGGAATGCTGGCAGAGGGGAAAGCGGATGAGGAGATTATCGCGTGGCTGAAAGCGACACATGCTGTCAGTGATGAGAAAGCGCAGTTAAGCCTTGACATTGCCAGGCGCGAGAAGGAAATTCTTGACAAGATACACTATGAAGATGGCTATAGTATCTATATTGGCATTCCATTTTGTCCGACAACCTGTCTATACTGCTCCTTTACATCTTATCCTATCGCGGTGTGGCGCAAAAGGGTAGAAGAATATTTGCAGGCACTTTTTTTGGAAATTGATTTCGTTGCGGAAACATATAAGAACAAGATTTTAGACACGATCTATATTGGCGGCGGAACGCCTACGACGCTGGAGGCGGCAGAGCTGGACAGGCTGTTGCAGTATGTGCGCGACAAGTTTGATTTTTATCAGGTATCAGAGTTTACCGTGGAAGCGGGACGCGCAGACAGCATCACAAGGGAAAAGCTTGATGTGCTGAAAAAGCATGGCGTGACCCGCATCTCCGTGAATCCGCAGACAATGAAGGATGAAACCCTAAAATACATTGGCAGGCAGCATACAGTTGCACAGGTAAAAGATGCCTTTTGGCTGGCGCGGGAAGCAGGCTTTGACAACATTAACATGGATATCATCTTAGGACTTCCCGGAGAGTTGGAAGCTGATGTAGAGAACACGATTCATGAGATATGCCAATTAAACCCTGACAGTTTAACCGTACATTCACTTGCCGTCAAGCGAGCGTCCAAACTCAGCCAGTGGATTGAGGAGAACGGGATCGCGGCACTTCACAATACAGACAGCACAATGGACATTGCCCAGAAGGGTGCATATGCACTGGATATGAAGCCATATTATCTCTATCGGCAGAAAAATATGTCGGGAAATTTTGAGAATGTTGGGTATGCGAGAGAAGGGAAGTATGGGATTTATAATATTCTGATTATGGAGGAAGTGCAGACCATCGTGGCGTTGGGTGCTGGGAGCATTACCAAAAGGGTGTACCCTGACGGACGGATTGAACGAAGCGAGAATGTGAAGGATGTGGCGCTATATATACAAAAAATCGACGAAATGATTGAGAGAAAGCGGAAGCTGCTCACGGATTTTTAACCGCTTCTTCATTCTCTCAAAGTACAAGAAATGGTGGAAAGTACATCAAAAGTACATCAATTTTTTACTTGATAGTACAGAATAATGCGCAATAAATGTGAAAACCTGAATATTGTGCCTTAAAGGACAATCTTATTCTAACGAATGGGAGTGTCCTTTTTTGTTATAGTCTGACAACAATTTTATTTTAGGAGGTTCAGGTATGAACAACACAGCGTTAAGAGCAGGGGCGCAGAGCGAACGCGAGAACATCAAAAAGCGACAGGCGGAGGGGATTGCCGCGGCAAAAGCAAGGGGAGTGAAGTTCGGAAGAGCGGAGAAGACAGCGCTGGATAATTTTGGGAAGATTGTCAGAGCATGGGAGCAGAAAAAAATGTCTTTCTTTTACCGCAGACTGCGGGAATATAGATTGCTTCGGAACACGTAAAAACAAGACCAACAAAGAAAAGATGGGTATCAAAAAGTGTACTTTTTGAAACTACTAATAACAAAAAGATTATACATAAAAAAGAGACAGCTTGCAAGTACTTTTTGCAGATTTCCGAGTTTTTCCACCAAAAAATCAGAATATTTTATCGTTTTTTCGTAAATAGAGCTTTCGACGGGTTATAATTCAGTCCAAAAAGAAGATTGCCAAAAAGTACACTTTTTGACAATATCTGAATCAGGAGGCGGAGTGCGTGTCTGCGGAAAACACAAAAACAGAGACTGTGCCGCAGCATAGTGGTGATGCCAAGCTGTCACAGGGCGGCGGGAAGATATGCAAGGCCGTACATCAGTACAGTAAAAGAAAGATCAGCAGTGAAAACATGGATGTACTCATGGAACTAGGACACGGATGCATGGTGACCAGAAATTACATTTACCAAAAATACGGAGGTATTAAAAGCCTTGTAAAAGTGTATTTCGGCTATGAGGTCGAGGCAGAAGTCAGGGCAGCTGGATTTAGGGAAAAGATCGGTCTTCCCAGTGTGTATTTTTCCGCATCCGTGAACAGGGCATTAGCTGATATCAAGATTATGTGGGCACAAGTCAGAAACGGCATAAATGATGCTGTCAACAGAAATGAACGTTTTTCACCGGAGGACAGGCATTATATCCGCTTTGTGCTGAAAACAGACGTGTGCTATGGGAACATATTGAACGGAAAATCGGCGCCGCTGCCCGAAAAAATACAGCCTGGATATGAAAAAGTCATTGCAGATCTTGGCGGCGAGAGCGGGCAGCGCGTTAAGAACCTTAACAGATATATATGCAGGCAGACGAGGAAGAGATTGCACAGGCTGCACACGGACAACGAATTGCGTTTTACCATAAAAAAGCAGGGATACAAGTACGGCGAACTGGACGGGGAGCATGGTATCTTTCTTGCGACAAAGGTAAACCGTCAGAGAATGTTTATACCGCTGACCGACGCAAATGTCTATGACAGGATGCTCGACATCAGCTTAAATCCGCAGAAAAAAAGCATTGAAATCATTATACCGATTTTTGTAAATACACAGCAGCATGAAGATTATGCAGATGAAATCGGCATTTCACTCGGACTGTGGAATATGATTACGACAAGCACAGGAAATGTATACGGCAGTAATTTTGGAAAAATGCAACAGGAAATATCCCAGTTTATATTGGGAAAAAATTACCGGAAGGAAACAGAAAACGAATCAGGCACGCAGAAATACCGGGCGCGTAAGGAAAAAATGGACGCGGTGCTTAAAAATTACGTAAACATGGAAATTAACAGGATGCTTGCACAGGAAAAACCGAAGACAGTCTATATGGCGAAGCTTCCACGCAATCCGGGCATGCATACTACCGGACAGCGTGATGTCCGGCAGCTTACAAAGGGAACAGGCGACACCCATCTGCTCCGAATGTGGAAGAAAGGCTTCGTGACGGACAGGCTGCAGTGGAAATGCCGGAAAAACGGTATAAAAATCGTAGAAGTAATCGGCAGAGGGATTAGCAGAGAATGCAGCGCATGCGGGCAGACCGGATATACAGACGGCGAAAAATTTAAGTGTCCCACCTGCGGATTCGAGGAAAATAAAAAGGTCAACGGTGCGAGGAATGCCCTGAACAGAGGGAAAACCGGAAAACAATTAAATAAAAAATGGTCAAGCGATACGTCTGGAAGATGAACCAGCTGGGAAGCATGGTTTTACCCCGGCTCCGCTTCAGTGGAGACAATGGGGACTGTGGCGGGCGATATCTTGATATAAAAGACAAACGGCGTTGGGGATATACAAAAACAGGTACGCCGGTGCCGTGTGAACTCGCATCCATACTGCATGGAACAGAGAATGGCAGGGCACGAAGCCGTCTTAGACAGGACGGCACCGTCTTGACAGACGGCTGTGATACCATATGATCCATTGGAGGGAAAGGGCCCATGTGATGTACTTTTCCTATGTGCTGCAGTGCGTATGGCGGCTGAATGCCGTGCGCGGATACTGCGGCAGAGACATAAGCAATTGTAAAGAAATAGCTGGGAGAAAAACATGAGAAAAGTTCAGAAACAGCAGGTGGAGGAACTGCTTCGGCAGATTGGGGAAGCACACATCCAATTAAAACAATATATCGAACAAGGCAGTATGCAAACCGCAATGGAGCTGCTGCCAGAATGCCAGAATGCCGCGATTGCCATAGGCACCCTGATCGAGGACACAGAAGGGAAAGGGCAGCCGGCAGTAACAATTTTGGAAGAATACTGCGAACTGATTTATCAGATTCATGGATCCTTAGCAGCAGGCAGCAATGTCAATGCCAATAAAATATATAAATCCCTGAGGCAGAAGCTGATTAAAGCGGAAAACAGCGTAAGAAATGATATCAAGATAAAGACGGTAGCAGTATTTCTGCCATACAAGGCAAGTATGTGGGATTCGCTGGAAAGTGTCTGGAAGGCGGCGGATGCGGATCCAGACTGCGACGTCTACGTTGTACCGGTTCCATATTACGATAAAAATCCTAACGGGAGTTTTCGGGAAATGCATTATGAAGGAGATCTGTATCCGGCGTATGTGCCCATTACCCGCTATGATAAGTACGATCTAGAGGCGGAACATCCAGATGTGATTTATATTCACAATCCATACGATCAGTGTAATCTGGTGACAAGTGTTCCGCCATTTTACTTTTCGGAACATTTAAAAAAATTTACGGACAAACTGGTATACATACCATATTTTGTTTTGACGGAGATCAAACCGGACGATGATGTGGCGATAGAAGGCATGAAGCATTTTATAACAACACCTGCCGTATTCAATGCGCATAGAGTTATCGTGCAGTCAGAGGATATGAAGCAAGTCTATATCAAAGTCCTTTTGGATTCGACAAACAACCATAGTGATGCGGCTAGGAAATACTGGGAGGATAAAATACTGGGGCTTGGCTCACCAAAATTTGATAAGGTATCGAGCACGAAAAAGGAAAATTTGGAGATACCAAAAGAGTGGCTTAGAATTATCAACAAACCAGACGGAAGCAGGAAAAAAATTATATTTTACAATACAAGCGTTGGGGCACTGCTACAGCACAATGAGAAAATGTTGGAAAAAATGTTGTATGTGTTTGATGTTTTCAAGGAAAATCAGGAAGAAGTGGCACTTTTGTGGCGTCCTCATCCATTGATTCAGGCAACCGTTGAGAGTATGCGTCCACAGCTTTGGATGGAGTATAACAGGATTGTCAGAAAATACCGTGAGGAAGGCTGGGGGATTTATGACGACAGCAGTGACATTGACAGGGCGATTGCGTTGAGCGATGCGTACTACGGGGACGGCAGCAGCGTGGTGCAGATGTACCAGCAAACAGGGAAACCGATTATGATACAGAATGTGGATGTGAGAGCGCAGCTTTATGGATTGTGATATTTGATATAGAGAACAGAACCTTGACAATTTGAGCAGAGTTTTCAGCTGAAAGTCGGATAAATCAATTGTTTAATTAACTTAGAACAGAATTTTGTAATGTTATTTTCTCAAATTTCTAAGTGTGCAGGAAAATTAGATAGGAAAAATTATTATTTAAAAGGAATGAAGTAATGAAAGTAGATATTGTACTTTGCTATGAGATATGGCAAAGGGAGCTTCAAGCATTAACTGCATTAAGGTGTGAATTAGAAAAAAGAGGGTATAAAGTAAAAATGCTACATAGAAATCCCCGTGTAGACAGGTACTTTGAAGCATATTTATATTCACCGAAGGTAGTATATTTTCCGTGGGTATATAGTGAATCGGATTTGGAAAAAGCAAGAGATTTTAAGGGAAATTGTAATAAAATTTTAAATGCACAATGTGAGCAGATTCTTGGAAAAAGGGCAGAACAAACAGGTTTTTTTAAAGTAAAGGGCGAGGCAAGAAAGGTATATCATGTTTGTTGGGGGGAGAAATCATATCAAAGATTTATTGATTGTGGTATTAAAGAGGATCATATTTTAAAGGTCGGTAATATAAATCTCGAGATTAATAAAAAAAAGTACGATAAATTTTACCTGAGTAAAGAGCAAATCGCAAAACAATTTAGTTTAGATAGAAATAAAAAGTGGATGTTATTTTGTTCGAATTTTAAATTTGTAAAATCTCATTATGCTGATCTTATAGGTTTAGAAAAGAGAAGTCCGGGAATAATAAGCCTGGCTCAAGAAAGCAAGAAGGCAAGAGAATTAATACTTCAATGGTTTACTCAATACTTATCGGAGCATAATGATGTTGAAATAATATATAGACCTCATCCAATGGAAAAATATGATAGAGAATTAGAAAAATTGCAGAAGAATATAAGTTCATTTCATTATATTTCAGATTATTCAATCAATCAATGGAGCAGAGTTGTTGATTTGTTCACAACGTGGGGAAGTACTTCAATTATGGATGCAATATATATAAACAGAAAAAGTGCATACATTATGCCGGAAAGAATGCCAGAGATTATAAGAGGAGATGCGGATAATGTATGTCCACATATATATAAGTATGAAGACTTTTCTGATTTTTTGAATGGAAATACGGATACAGCAAAACTATCTTTAGATGGTCTGATATATAAAAATATAGATAGTATTAATACTTTAGCAAATTATATTGAGCTTATATATAAAAGTAAAGTTGATTTTAAACTTGACAGTAAATTAACAAGATATAAGAAATGGATAAAATTGAGAGTCTTAGATCAATTTAACTTGTTCATGTATTGGATTGCTAAGAGCATAAAGATATATAAGTTATATAAAACAAAGAGTACATATTATAACTTATATTTTGAGGCATATGAAAGTAAGAAAATGGAAAAAAATATTTACTATAAAATGAGGAAGATAACAAATGTTTAATATTGGAGATCAAGAAATCGGAAGTGAAAAAACATTTATAATAGCTGAAGCATGTGACAATCATATGGGAAGTATAAATACTGCTAAGGAAATGTGTAGACAAGCAAAGTTGGCAGGATGTGACTGTATCAAATTTCAACATCATTTACCAGATGAAGAAATGCTTCCAGATGTACCGATGTCGTCAAATTTTGATGTGCCTCTTTATGATTTTTTGAAATTGCACGCACTGACATTGGAACAACATATTGAAATAAAGAAATATTGTGAAGAAATCGGTATTATGTATTTATGTACGCCGTTTAGTTATCAAGCCGCGTGTGAATTAAATGATATTGGAGTAAATGCATTTAAAATAGGATCTGGTGAAATGACGGATATTCCCACATTGCTTAGAATTGCCAACTTCGGGAAGCCAATGATTATTTCAACAGGTATGTCTACTATTCAGGAAATAAAAAGAACCTATACAGCATTAAATAATGCAGTTCCATTGGCACTTACGAATTGTCTTTCAGAATACCCACCAAAATACGAAGATGTTAATTTGGGTGTGATAAATGTGATGCAAAAAGAATTTCCGAATGCCGTGATAGGTCATTCGGATCACACACCTGATTTATATACATCATTTGCAGCAGTAGCGATGGGAGCGAAAATTATAGAAAAACACGTAATACTTGATAAAAAAATACCAGGACCAGATCAATCTGTATCGATTGATTTTATGGATCTGTATCGATTGGTTGATGGTATACGAAAAGTTGAATTAGCAATGGGGAATCAAAAAACAGTTCATTACAATGAAGAACCTATAAGGTGCTGGGCATTTCGAAGCATTGTATCAACAAGAGCAATACAAAAAGGTGAAGTAATAACACAGGAAATGATATGGTCAAAAAGACCAGGAACGGGGATTCCTTCTTATAAAATGAATGAAATTATAGGAAAAGTTGCGGTTAAAAATATTGATGAAAATACACTTTTAACTTACGAAGATTTTGAATAAGGATATTCTCATGAAAAAATTAATGTTTATAACCGGTTCCAGAGGGGAATGGGGGTATATTAGACCAATTTTAGGTCTGATTAAAAAAAGACAAGATGTTGAATATGTGCTTGTGGTAACAAATATGCATTTATTGCCTGCGTATGGCAGTTCTTATAAAGAGATAGAACGAGATGGATTCAAGATTCATTATAAAGTTTATATGTCATTGGACGGGTATTCTCATTATACACAAGCAAAGTCCTTAGGAATATTTTTAAGTAGTTTACCGGATATCATTGAAAATGAGAAACCGGATTGGATTGTCTTGGCGGGGGACAGAGGAGAGCAGCTTATGGGAGCAATTGCCGGAGCATATACATATACTCCGGTTGCACACATTCAGGCAGGCGAACTGTCCGGAAATATTGATGGAATGACTCGGCATGCAATCGGAAAGTTAGTACATATGCATTTTGCCGCAAATGAAAATGCTGCGGACAGACTGATAAAATTAGGAGAAGAGCAATTTCGGGTGTTTAATGTAGGTGCACCTCAAATTGATGAGATGGTGCAGGCCCAATACACATCTTTGGATCAGATCGAGAAGAAATATTCACTAAATCTACAGGAGGGATACCTACTGGCAGTAATGCATCCGGTAACGGAGGAGGCTAAAGAAGCAGGGAAACAGGCAGAAATATTTGTGAAAGCATTAAATAAGATACAGTTTCCAAAAGTTGTTATTCTGCCAAATAATGATGCAGGTTCTAAAAAGGTTAGGGTGGCCTTAGATGAATATCGTGAAGGCGAATATTATATGTTTGCTAACCTGAAAAGAGAAGATTATCTTGGATTGCTTAAAAATTGTAATTGTATAGCAGGAAACTCTAGCTCGGGTTTGTTGGAAGCGCCTACTTTTAAAATACCAGCAGTTAATATTGGGAGAAGACAAAATTTACGATTTAGAGGTTGCAATGTGATTGATGTGGATTTTGATATTGATAAGATTATTGATGGAATAAATAAAGCAATATCTGAAAAATTCAGAAATTATTTAAATGAAAATTGTACGAATCCTTATGGCGATGGCCACTCGTCAGAGCGTATATTGGAATTGTTAATTAACACACATGTTGATGCGAAATGGTTAGTAAAAACATTAACATATTAAGGAGTAGATAATGGTTGATCATTGTGTTTTTTGCAGCTATACCATAAAAGAAGTTATGGAACAATTTGAAAGTAATCATGAAAGAGTGGCAATTGTTTTAAGTGATACAAATAAAGTGTGCGGAGTTTTAAGTCAGGGAGATATCATTAGGGCATTGGTGAGTGATATTAGTGTTTACTCAAATATTTCTGTTATTTTGAAACCGTCTTTTTTGTATTTTCACAGTAAAGATATGGAACAGGCGTATCGATTGTTTAGAAGTAAAAAAATTACATTATTGCCAATCGTTAATGAGAAATTTGAATTGTTGGATGTTGTTACATTAGAAGATATATTTGAATACTTGGAGGCAGGAAAGAATGGATTTTAGAAATATATTAATTGTAATTCCGGCTAGAGGAGGTTCAAAAGGGATTCCTAAGAAAAATATATATCCGATTAATGGGAAACCGTTGATTTTATATACAATAGATGTTGCATTGAAGGCAGAACTGGATGGCGATATTGTTGTTAGCACAGATTCAAATGAAATTGCTAACGTTGTAAAGACATATACGGATTCAGTAGAAATTATAAAAAGACCAGATAATATTTCGGGTGACAATGCTTCTACGGAAAGTGCGTTGCTGCATGCTATTGATTATATGAAAGATAAGCATGGAAAAGAGTATAGCGAAGTTATAACATTACAGGCAACATCACCGTTTCGCAAGTCAGAAACACTGAGGAAGTTTGTTTCAGAATATTATTCAATACGCGATCAGTATGATGCGCAACTGACATTGACAGAGGATAGAACAGATTTTTGGATTAAAAACAGTGCAGGTGAGTATGAGAGATTGCAAAAAAATGCGCCCCGAAGAAGGCAGGATAGAAAGCCGCTCTATATAGAAAACAGTTCAATTTATATTACCAATGTATTGACATTAAAAGAAACAAAAAGTGTATTAGGGAAAAGAACAACAGGGTTTATTATAGATCCTGATGAGAGTTTGGATATTAATGAAGTTATTGATATTCAGTTGGCTGAGTTGATATTAAAGAATAGATTAGAAAACAATGATAATACAAGATAATTGCGGTAAAAAGGAGGATGTGTGATTGACTTTCATTAATCATGCAAGGAATACATGAAAACACTATTAACATCGAAAGCAATTACAAATGGCGGAGATTATTTGCTTACTGCAAAGGGGATAGAAATTTCGAAAAAATTTTTAGGTGAGAATAATGTAACCTATGTCAATGCAATAACATATGATACAGGCAAATTTTTAATAGATGAATATGATAATTTAATTGTCATTGGTGGTCCTTTGTATTGTGAAAGATTACTTACTAAGGGGTCATTTCCCTTAATTTATGACGCTATGGATAAGGGGAAAAAAATCTTTTTTTTAGGTGCGGGAAATTATTTGTCAGATGACAAGGACGAGATAATATGGAATGAATTGTTTCATGGAGAAGTAAAAGAGATATTGCAATATATAAATGATAATGGTATTTTAGGATGCCGTGATTATTTGTCACAGAGAATATTACTAAACAATGGATTCAATAATGTAATCATGACAGGATGCCCCGTATGGTACTATGACAACGTTGAAGATCGAACTAAATTACCATCTATTCATAAAATCATTTTTTCTGATGCAGGTGTAACCAAAGACGGCGATATTGCAAAAGAGAAGTATGTTCAAACTATAAACTTATTGAAGTATTTATCTAAAAAATTTTCAGGAGTTCAGTTAGTATATTCATTTAATAATGGAATAGAAACAAAATATTCGTATAGGTTTAATACAAAAGTTTTATTATTTCTTAAAGAAAGTGGTATTTCACATATAGATTTATCAGGGACAGCAGATAAATTTGCTCTTTATGATGATTTTGATTTACATATAGGATATCGGTTGCATTCGCATATATACTCTATTTCGCATAAAATACCTAGCATTTTAATATGTGAAGATGCAAGAGGAATAGGATTTAATAAAGTATTTGGGTTAGAAGTTTTGAAATGCTACGATGATACTAAGAGATATTATACAAATAATCAGTATCTGATTAATCAATTAAATTTTATATTGGATGAAGAAATGGTTACACATTTTATGAGATATAGATATATATATGAGAATATTCATTATTATAGAACAAATTTAAATAACTTTTTTGAGGAGATCAAGAAGCGCTTATGAAAACATTAACATGTAGCATAAAAGATAGTATTGAAGAAAAGCTAAACAATGGTTTTAAAAATTTTATTATATTTCCCTATGGTGACGTAGGTATGAGGGTAAAGTATATATTAAATGAGGCATATGGAATCCGAGAAACTTATATTTTAGATAATAAATTGTATAAATATAATGAAGCGATTCACGAATTGGATTTCTGCGCTAATATAGACTGTAGCCAATATTGTATTATATTATCGTGTATTAATCCAGTAATCTACAATGAATTAAAGCAAAGTGTTAAAAAATATTTTGGTGATAGAAATATAGCAGAATTTTTCACAATACAGGAGACTAGATATGTGACTAAAGTTGGAAAATACAGCTATGGACCAATATGTAATAATCATCCATATATAGAATCTATAGGAGCGTTTTGCAGTTTTGGTTTTGGAGTTGAGGTTACGGGAAACCATGAAATGAGATATATTACAACGCATCCAATGATATCGGCAGGCTTAATGTTCAATGATAATGTGAGTAACATATTTATCAAATATAATGATCATAAAGGAGATGTGGGTTTTTTTGATGGAATAAATCCTTTGGAACAACATGCAAGAAAAATAAAGAGATGCAGGATTGGAAATGATGTATGGTTAGGAAGAAATGTAATAGTTACTAATTATGCTAATATAGGGAACGGAGTTATTGCAGGAGCTGGTGCTGTTATTACAAAGGATGTACCTGATTATGCGATTGTGGTCGGTGTGCCTGCTAGAATAATTAAATATAGATTTTCAGAAAATGAAATAGAAAGTTTAAATAAAATTGCATGGTGGAATTGGTCAGATGAAGAAATAAGAGAAAGATATGAAGATTTGCATATGCCAATTAAGGAATTTGTCGAGAAATACGATAGGGAGGTATTGTGACGAGCAAATATATTATATATGTGTAAAAATATTACTATACCATTAATTGAATTTAATAAAATATAAATAAAAATATGTTTAAAAAGGAGATGAAATAAGTTGTTGCAATTGGGAACGAAAGCAGATACATTAGCATGCTTGTCAAATAAACTAAAATATGCAAGTGTTTTACCTCAATACAAGTTTACAGTATCCGATTGGCGGGCAGGTAATGTAGATTTCGATTCAATTATACATAACTTATACAATAATGGCAAAAACAATGAGATTCAGAGAATAATTGTACGCAGTAGTGCGTTAAATGAAGATACAAGTCAGCATTCACAGGCGGGAAAATATACATCTGTAGGTGATGTTACAAATGAAAAAACATTTGCGGATGCAGTTAATAGGGTTATTAATTCGTATGAGGACGATAATGAATTGAATCAAGTTTTAGTTCAGCCGATGCTGGAACAAGTAGGAATATCAGGAGTAGCGTTTACGCTGGATCCTAATACATTAGGAAATTATTATGTAATTAATTACGACGATATAACAGGATCAACAGAGTCCATTACATCTGGCACTTCGGAAAAGGACAAGCTATTATATGTTTTTAAAGGTATACATACTATAAATAATTCTTTTATTTCTAATTTATGCAATGCATTGGAGGAATTAGAAAATCTGTTTGGACAACCTAATTTGGATGTTGAGTTTGCAATGGATAAATACGGGGGGGGGGCATTATATATTTTGCAAGTTCGTCCGTTATGTATTGCAAAAAGACAGGTTTTATTAGAGGAACAAGAAAAGTATCTTCAAGATATTAGTAAAAAAATAGAAAATGAAAATAGGGAGAACCCATTTCTCTATGGAAGAAAGACAATATATGGTGTGATGCCTGATTGGAATCCGGCAGAAATTATAGGCGTTCGCCCGAAACCTTTGGCATTGTCATTATATAAAGAAATTGTGACGGATAGCATTTGGGCATATCAAAGAGATAATTATGGATATCGAAATCTTAGAAGTTTTCCACTTATGATTGACTTTTATGGATTGCCTTATATTGATGTAAGAGTAAGTTTTAATTCGTTTGTTCCAGCACAATTAAGCGAAAAAACAGCCAAAAAATTAGTGGATTATTATTTGGATAAGTTACGTCGGCATCCTGATTTACATGATAAAATTGAGTTTGAAATTGCATTTACTTGTTATACACCAGATTTACCGGAACGGATGAAGTGTTTATCTGAATACAATTTCTCAGAGAAAGAGATTACAGAAATCATAGTGTCATTAAGAGATATGACAAATGTGATTATAGATAATGAAAAAGGTCTTTGGAAAAAAGATTATAAAAAAATACAAATATTGGAAAAACGGTATGAGCAGATAGTAAATAGTAATTTAGATACGGTATCTAAAATATATTGGTTGATTGAAGACTGTAAACGTTATGGAACACTGCCATTTGCCGGATTGGCAAGAGCAGGATTTATAGCGGTTCAGCTCTTGCGTTCTTTAGTTAATACCGGAGTTATCTCGGAAAAAGAGTATCAGGAATTTATGGGAGAATTGAATACAGTCAGTTCAATAATGAAGAAGGATAAGCAGGAATTGTCAAAGACAGCATTTCTGAATAAATATGGACATTTACGACCGGGTACATATGATATTTGTTCAAAAAGATATGATGAGGCAGAAGATATTTATTTTGATTGGAAAAGTGAATGGGAAGAGGAGATAAATTCTAAATGCAGTGAAAGAACAATTTTTAAAATATCTCTTAAACAGATAAACAAATTGCAAATGATGTTAAAAGAACATGGTATGGCAGATGATATACTAGGTTTTTTCAATTTTATTAAAACTGCGATTGAAGGACGGGAATATGCGAAATTTGTATTTACAAAAAGTTTAAGTGAAGCCATTCGTTTATTTGGAAAATTAGGAAAAGAATATAATATTTCGGAGGAAGAGTGTGCGTATGCGAATATTGATATTATTTCGAAACTTTATGCATCTAGTATGAACTGTAAAGATTTAATGATGGAATCTATTGCAAAGGGAAAAGAGAAATATCGAATAACCAAATGCATTACACTTCCACCACTCATTTTTGAACCAAAAGATGTATATTGTTTCTATTGTATGAAGGTACAGCCAAACTATATTACGTTAAAGCAGACAATGGGAGAGGTATATGAGATCAAATCAGAGTCACAGGAATATGATCTGATAGATAAAATAGTGATAATGGAAAGTGCTGATCCTGGATATGATTGGATATTTTCGCATAAAATTTTAGGATTTATTACAAAATACGGAGGTGCAAATTCGCATATGGCGATTCGGGCAAATGAATTGCAGATTCCGGCAGTAATTGGAACAGGGGAGCAGTTATATGAGAATATTAGAAAAGCAAAAATAATACAAGTGGATGCCGCAGGAAGAAAGGTTAATATATTGAGATGAAGAAAGTGATCTACAGTCAAAGAGTTGAAGTAGTAGAACATTATAATGAACGCAGGGATTGCGCGGATCAGAAAATTCCCCGACTAATTGAAATGTGTGGTTTCATCCCGATTCCAATGCCTAATGTGATAGAAAATGTTGATATGTATCTTAAGGCAATAGAACCAGATGGAATTATGTTGACTGGAGGAAATAGTTTAAGTCAATGGGGCGGAACTGCACCAGAACGAGATACAACAGATGAAAAACTAATTCGTTTTGCTGTAGAGAACAGTATCCCGCTATATGGATTCTGTAGAGGAATGCAGTCGATTTTGAATTATTTTGACTGTGAGTTATCTCAAGTGCAAGGACATGTGGCAGTGAAGCATGAATTATACATTGAAAACAGTGCTATTAAAAGCTATGTTAATAGTTTTCACAATCAGGGATGTATCGTAGATAATGTTAGGAGACCGTTAATTGTAGTTGCTTATACAGTAGATGGCGTGGCGGAGTGGATTAAGCATGAAACATTGCCAATAGAAGCAACCATGTGGCATCCTGAGCGAGAAAATCCTTTTGCAGAAAGTGACATTCAGAGAATAAAGAAATTGTTTCGATGGGAAGGACGAGAACAGTGAAAATAATTATTTTGGCGGCAGGACAGGGAACAAGACTTAGACCTCTTACAGATGAATGCCCTAAATGCATGGTTAAAATTAATGGAACCAGCATTATAGATCGGCAGCTTGCAACTATGAAGAAATGTGGAATTAAGGAAGATGATATTTATATTGTGTCAGGATATTGCAGTGATGCATTGATGAAACATTTTGAGAAAGGTGAAATCCAGATTATTCATAATCCAGATTATGAAAATACGAATATGGTATGCTCTCTGATGTGTGCAGAAGATATCATGAAAGCGGAAAATGATATTATCGTTTCTTATGGTGATATTATTTATAATGAGGTTGTTTTTCGAAAAATACTGGATGCAAAGGATGAATTGTCCGTTATTGTGGATGATGGTTGGTATGAATATTGGACAAAACGATGTGAAAATCCATTGGATGATGCAGAAACACTTATGTATGATGGTGATGATAATCTGATAGAAATCGGCCAAAAGACGACAGACTTAGCAAAAGTCCAATCACAATATATCGGATTGATGAGATATCGAAATAACGGTGTTAAAAAAGTTCTTAATTTAGCTAATGAGGCAAAAAAAAGGACAGTTTGCGGAAATGCGTTGTGGAGAACAGAAAGAACTTATCAAAAGATGTACATGACAGATTTGTTGCAGGGATTGATTGATGAAGGAAATCAATTAAAAGCAGTGCATATCAATCGCGGTTGGTATGAGGTGGACAACTGTGAGGACTTAAAGGTAGTAGAAAACCAATTAACGGAGGAGAACAAATGAAACATGGTGATTTCACGGATTTGGCAAAATTTTATGTAGATAGACCAGGGTATTCCACTGAGCTATTAACTTACATAAGGGATCATGTTATGACAATAATGGGAACCAGTGATATAAAGGTAGCAGATATAGGTGCCGGAACGGGAAAGCTAACAGAAAATCTTGAACAAATTGGTGTAACTGGTTATGCGGTAGAGCCGAATGATGCTATGAGAGCGGAAGGTATTAAAGTGTTCGAGGGAAAGAATACATTTACATGGTCTAAAGGCTCAGCAGAAACGACAAATTTGCCTGACCATTGTGTGGACTGGGTGCTTATGGGGTCCTCTTTTCATTGGGTGGATGCACCTATTGCTATGAAAGAGTTTAAAAGAATTTTAAAGCCGGGTGGATTTTTTACTGCAATATGGAATCCAAGAAATATCGAAGCGAATGAATTGTTTCTAAAAATTGAAGATATTGTATATCAAGAAATTCCTAATATGCAGCGTATTTCATCCGGAAAAACAATTACGACAGAGCAAATGCGCAAAAAAGTTGGAGAAATATATAAATCTTCATTGATTTTTATGGAATGTGAACATGAAGAAATAATGAGTAAAGCGCGTTATATGAATATTTGGCACTCTGTGAATGATATACAAGTGCAGGCAGGAGAAGAGGGATTTAAAAGAATTTTAAGTGAAATCGAAACAGTTTTGAAAGATTATAATGAAATACCCGTACCATATAAATCAAGAGCATGGACTATACGTTTATCGGATTAAGAGTTTGAATATCGTTAGTAGTTAAAATTAGGATCTCGATTTTAAAGGAATATAGAAATGACTCATGTATATTGGATTACTGGTTTGTCTGGTGCGGGAAAAACTACAATTGGTAAATTATTTTATAACAATCTTAAAAAGAAATATCCTAATACTGTATTTCTTGATGGCGATATCCTTAGACAAGTATTTGGTGATGATTTAGGATACACCCGTGATGAACGTATAAAATGTGCTATGCGATATTCTCGCTTATGTGACATGTTGCAACAACAGGATTTAAATGTTATTTGCTGTACAATTTCGATGTTTGATCATATTCGGGAATGGAATCGTAATCATATAGCTGGATATTATGAAATATATGTCAAAACATCGCCTGATGTATTAGCAAAACGAGATCAAAAAGGACTTTATAGCGGGAATACGAATGAAGTTCATAAAGAGGTTGTAGGGATTCAGTTTCAATTTGAAGAACCCAAATGTGCCGATTTGATATTGGAGAATGATGGGGTAGTTAGTCCATTAGAACAAGTGGATATAATAATGAATTATTTTGACATATAGTTCACCGAAGCAGGCAGATGGAGTTAGCATGATAAATGAGTGAGAGGTATTGTAATGGGTTTCCAGTATGGTGATGTGGCAGTAGACGGCGAAAAATTATATATTGCACCAGCAGAAATTGCAGGAATTATTGAGGCAGATATAAATACAGGGGAAAGTAGGATATTGGTCAAATTCCCTCAATATAATTTACTGGCTGTTAGAATGAATAGTGCAATTTGCAAGTCAGGGGATTATATAGCGGTAGCACCGTTATTAGGGACAGAATTCTATTTATATAATATAAAAAAAGACCAGTTAATTTCTTTAACGATAGACGAGGAAAAATTTATTAATTTAAGTAAAAAAAGTTTAGGAAAAAGAGGTTTGTTTGCAGGCAGTTTTATTTATAATAATTGCTTTTACTTTGTTGGTTATTGTTATTCGGGAATTGTAAAAATTTCAATAGATCGTGCAAAGCTAGAGGTTTTTAATTTGGATTTAAAGAAGCTAAAAAAGATTTGCGCGTCAGAAGAAATTATTTTGGGAAGGTGTATATGTGTAAAAGATGATTGTGTTTATGTACCAGTTAAATATACAGATACGATCATAAAATATAACATGTCTAATGATTGCTGTGAGTATATAACATTGGGATATGATTTAAGTATTTATGAAATATGTATTGAAAATAATGACGTTTATTTATTGCTTTCTGACAAAAAGGAACTGGTGCATATCAAATTAAATAATGTAAGGAATGTAAATATATTGAATGTTCTGTCTAAAGAAAGTGAAAAGAATGGAGAGCCGTGGTTCGTAGGAGGCATTTGTAAGGCTGGGTATGTATGGATTTTTCCTTGTTTTTCTAATATGATATTAAAATTAAGTTTAAATACTGGAAATGTTGAATGTGTGAAGGAAAATAGAGAATATGGAGATGGTTATATCTATACATTTGTAAAAGATTTTGATGAAGATCATATCTGCGCATTTAACAGCAAAGAATGTTGTTTGGATATAATGAATGTTTATACACAGGAGGTTCGAAAATTATATTTATCCTTTTCTGATGATGCTGGAAAATATGCATTCTCAGAAATTTTATGTTCTTCTGAGAAACATTTAATTAACGAGAGTTCAATTATTTCATTGAGCAATATGATTTCGTTTATGAAGACGGACGATATGAATAAAACGTCATTAGATAAAACATTAACAGATAAAACTTTAATAGGTAAAACTATTTGGACCAATACATGATAGATAGCGTAACAGCGGGGAGAATGATAGTGAAATATGTTATATATGGTGCAGGCAAAATAGCACAGAGATATATTGAACGAAATGGTATTGAACATATTGAGGCAATAGTTGATGGGGACGTACGTAGAACTGGTGAATATTTTCATGGAAAAGAAATATTTGGGAAAATGTATCTTAAACAGGTTACATTTAATGATGAAATGAGATTATTAGTAACTGTACATGATTGGTATCCAGTTTGTATGGCACTGGCGGAGATCGTAAATTTCACTTATATATCTTATATGAATCATCAATGTGAAATTTGCGATGTGGAAAATACGAAAATTGGATACGCATATAGCAAATTAGAAGCAAATTTAAAGCTGGATATTTTTAATGCAAACATTATGGTAAAAGCGCCAAATTATAAAATAAGATTTTTTATGATGTCAATTGTGAACGCTTATAGTGCAATCAAACCGTTAGTTGAAGAGTATCTAATTGATAATACTTGCGATGTATGCATTATATTTCCAAAAGGAGTAGATACTTCGATTTATTGTGATGATTTTAAAAAATTGAAAGAGCAGTTTCAAAAAGAAAAAATTAAATATATTGATTATACTGAATATAGTGTGCAAGATGATCACCCAGATATATGTTTTTTCTATTTAGAAGAGAGTTTAGAAACCGTATCTGAATTTAAGCAGTATTGCAATATGACAGTGATGGTGCAGCATAGACCTGTTCTGATTCATTCAACAAGGCATGAAAGAATTGAATCAATTTTCGGAGATGACGGCAGTAAGGGAGTTACTTATTTTATATGTAACAATTTTATGACTGAATGGCTATCCAGTCGCTTTAATTATAGCCAAAAGATATTAAATATAGGTTTCCCTAAACTGGATTTACTTTACAATGAGATTCAATATAAAACGAATATACCCATAGAATGGAGAAGAAAAATAAGGAATAAAAAAGTATTCTTATATAATTGGATGACTATATTGGGGAAACGTTTGGAGGAGGAATTAAGTTTTAATACATATGAAAAATATTTAAACTATCTGATAAATTATTTTAAAGAAAACTCAGGGATATGTTTAATTATTCGTACTCGAGAAACAATAGAAAAACAGGTGCCGGATTATATTTGGGATTCAGACAAAAGAGAGCAGTTTAAGGCAGTATGTAATACATGTGATAATATTATTCTGGATGAATCAGAAACATATTATGCAGCATTTGCTTGTGCTGATGGACTATTTTCATCCTTTTCGTCAATAATAACATATTTTTTATGTATAGGAAAACCGGTTTGTTTTCTGCATGGAAAAGGTGAATATAGCAATGAATGTAATGAATGGATGCATATCTGCAGTGAGGCAAAGAATGAAGAAGATATAAATGATTTTATTAAGAAAGTGATAGATTCTTCGGTGCAAAATTCAATGTTTACCAAACAGTATAATGGAAATGTTTGTAAACGAATTAAGAAACGTTTAGATCATGATATGAAAATATAATGACAAAAAAGAGAAAAATCTTTATTTAAATGTTATCAAAGAAATTATTTGCAATGAGACTATATTATATGTGTTAGACAGAGGGGAGTCTAAGTGTGGAAATGGAACGAAAAAATGGATTGATCAGTGTTATTGTACCAGTGTATAACGTGGAATCCTATTTAGAAAAGTGTATTGATTCAATTATTCATCAGACTTATAAGAATCTTGAAATTATCCTTGTTGATGATGGATCTACAGATAATAGCGGAAAAATTTGTGATGTATATAAAGAAAAGGATTCAAGAATAAAAGTGATACATAAGCAGAATAGAGGATTATCGTCTGCAAGAAATTGTGGACTGGAGATAGCGAAAGGCGAATACATAGGCTTTGTGGATGGTGATGACTATATTGCAGAGGATATGTATGCGTTATTGAATAATCACATGAAAGACGATGTGGGTATTGTAAGCTGCAAAATTGCTTATGTTGATCAAGGTCATGTTAAAGCGCCTAACAGCGCAAGCGGATTAATGATAATGGATAATGTACAAGCGATAAGAGAAGTATTGCGTGTGCGTTATTTGAACATTTCTGCCTGTGATAAGCTATATAGAAGGGAAACGATTGGAAATATCAAGTTTTCGGTTGGAAGAACGAGTGAAGATTTGCCTTTTATATATAATGTAGTGAAAAATTGTAAATACGTTATAAATATTGGGGAATATAAATATTTCTATTGTTATAGGGAAAATAGCATTAGTCACAAATCTTTTTTTATAAGAAGAATAGATTATGCCTTGTTCGCTAGGGATATTTTGAAAGATGTAAATGTGGAGTACCCAATGCTTCGAAAAGAGGCAGAGGCAAGATATATATTAAATTTAATATCAGTAGCAGCATCAATCAAGGAGAGTCCCGATAGAAAGCAATATGCGTATCTACGGAAACGCTTTGTAAAGGTTATCAGAAGAATGAAGTTACGAATCCTTGTTAATCCAGAACTGACATTTGAACAAAAAATAAGCTGTATTACATTGTGGTAAGTGATTATAAAGAAAGACAGGTAACAAGTTTGAAAGAAAAGTACTTTCAAACTATTGATTGATATGCGTGCAGAGCACACAGGGGGTATAAAAATGAAAAAAGGGAGTATTTCAATCTTATCGGCACTAACAGGGGCGGCACTTGGAGCAGGTGCAGTAGGAAAAATCCAAGGGGATATGCTAAACAGAACAAAAAAAATGTCTGATAAGCATCTTGCGCTGTTTCTCATGATGAATCAATGGGTAAAGGTAAAACAGGAAGGAAAGAACCTGTCATCTTATTTTGACAAGTATGGGTATAAAAAAATAGCTGTTTATGGAATAAGTCATGCAGGGAATACACTGATCAATGAACTTAAAAACACTGATATAAAGGTAGCATATGGCATTGATCAAAGGGCGAAATCTATTTATTCAGATCTGAGGATCGTAACGCTGGATGATACATTGGAAGAAGTTGATGTGATTGTCGTTACAGCCATTACTTTTTTTGATGAGATCGAGGAAAAACTTTCAGAAAAAGTTGAGTGTCCGATAATATCGCTTGATGATGTTTTATATGAAGTATAGGAATATATGGCGGGGAGTCATTGACATATGAGTAGTTTATTAAATGATATGCGGATAAAGGAAATTATCGTATTTGGTACTGGATCAATTGGTAGAATAGCAATTCATTTATTAGAGAACCGTTACCATATTATGTTTGCAGTAGATAATGATAAGTCAAAGTGGGGGACTTATTTTGAGGGATATATAATAAAAGCACCGCACGAGATCGGAAATTTTAGACAAGATATTGTTATTATTTCGACTAAATATGTAATGGAAATTTCATCGCAGCTTTGTCAAATGGGAATTAGCCGAGATAAGATATTTTTTTGTGATGTGAAATTAATTGATGGACGGAATGAATACACATTTTATCCATTGAATGCTGCAAAAGTAAAAGAAACCGGGAAAGAACTTATCCAGTATGATCTGTTTGGAAAAGAGAACCTAAAAACAGATCAGAAAAAAGTATTGATTTTTTGCATTTTTTATTCTGTGTATACGAAGCAGCTTATAGAAAATATGTCAAAAAGATATCATGATATTGAGTTTAGCTTGTTGACTGGGACAAATGAGTATCAAGAAAAAGTAACTTCAGACCAGTTAAAACATATCTATTTTTTTCAGACACTGTCTGATTTAAAGACAATTTTAGAGGCACTGCCGATATATGATGCTATGCAGTTATTATGGATTGAATGGGAATGGTCATATTTTTATGATTGTATTAGAAGAAAAACAAAACGACTGAACCTCAATGTGGGAGGTAGTGATTTTTATAGGGCAGATAAGAACCAAAAAGATTTTAAGAAAAATCTTATTGCATGTGCAGACAGGATTACCGCTGAAACAGAGGGAACAATTCAAGAATTTCGTGCGTACTATAAAAATGTGGCAGAACACAAAGTAAGCCTGCTTCCATTTGGAATAGAGGTACTTGATTTGATTAATTCAAATAAAAACACAAATATCAATGAATGTAAAAGAAAATATGGTATTTCATTGAACAGAATTGTTGTTACTTGTGGTCATAATGCCAGTGATCAACATCAGCATATAAAGATAATATCCGCTTTAGAGCAATTACCGGAACATATAAAAAAGAAGATAATTTGTGTTTTTCCTATGACTTATCCGAATGGAAGAAATGAATATATCTGCAAAGTTGAATCTCAGCTGAAAGAAACAGGTTTAGAGTATGTAATATTGACAAAATTTATGGATTTTCATGCAATGGCAGAGTATGCATTAATTTCTGATATTATGATTCATGTCCAAAAGACAGACCAGTTAAGCTCCACCATGTTAGAGGAAATGTATGCTGGAAGTATTATTATCGCTGGAAGCTGGCTTCCATATCAATCATTACATAAAATGGGGCTATATTTTCTTGATGTGGATGCAGTATCGGATGTATCAAAAGTTTTGATAAATGCGGTTACAAATATAGAAGCACACAAGAAAAAGTGTACGGGGAATAGTGAAATCATATGGAAGCATTCTTCGTGGAAAGAACTGGCACCTAAGTGGCGCGAGCTATGGGGATAGAAACAAAAAGAGTTTGGAGAATACGATATGCAGGGAATAAACTATTGGGACGAATTTGAGTACAGCAAGCTGAAATTGCTTTTGAATAAAGAGAAAGTGAACTCTATACTTGATGTACGGAATGGCATAAAAAAAATGGACGAGCAATTTCCAATTAGTATAGAACTTCACTTGACAGATCATTGTAATTTGAACTGCGAATGGTGCACAGATAAATTACTAAGACAAAATAAAGCGGAATTAGATTTACAGGTTATAAAGAAACTATTTCGAGAATTTTGGCAGCACGGGACAGGTGTCACCATCGAGGGAGGTGGAGAACCTACCCTGCATCCAGATTTTAAGGAAATTGTGGCAGCAGGGAAGGCTTCTAATATTGATATGGGGCTCATATCGAATGGTACAGTGGACATCTCAGACTGTGTAAATAAATTAAAATGGGTGAGGGTGTCATTGGATTCCAGTACCAGAGACGAATATAAGAATGAAAAAGGAATAGATTGTTTTGAGCGTGTTCTCAAAAATTTGGAGAAAATGTCTGAAGCAAGAAATTCTATTGATACATTTATTGGAGTAGGGTATGTGCTGACCACCAGAAATCAGCGTAATCTGGTGGAGTTAATAAAATATCTTGATGACATTGGAATTGACTATATCTATCTAAGACCAGTAGAAGAAGCAGGAAGTATTACGCCTTCTTTGGAAAACCTGCTGGATTTACGCAAAAAATTGGCAGGTTTAACGGCTCATACAAGAATCAAATATATGCTGGCAATCTCTGACAGGATTGTTGATAAAAATGCGGGACTTCCATGTATTGCGCATTCTTTGACTTCTGTGATTCATGCGAATGGAGAAGTGGCATTATGTGAAAAACGCAGAGCAGATAACATTATACTTGGGAATGTATATGATAGTTCCTTTGAGGAGATATGGGTATCTCCCTATAGGGAGCAGATCAGCCAGAAACTTTTGGCTGCTGAGTGCCAAAATGGATGTGCAGCATGCAGGGTGACAGGATTTAATATGATATTGGAACAGTTAGAGAAGGTACATTCAAAACGTTTTATTTAGCGGAGGAAAAAAAGATGGTATTGCCTTTTGAACAAAAGTATAGGGAAAGATATTATCAGTTATTGGATGAGGTTTTTGAATCAAATTTCTGGTCTGATGGAAAGATGACAAGAACTTTTGAGGAAAAATTTGAGGAGTTTACAGGCTTGTATTCTTGTGCGGTGACAAGCGGCGGGGCAGGCTTACTGTCTATCTTGGAATATGTTGATGTTAAGGGAAAGGAAGTAATTATACCCGCTAATACATTCTGGGCTACTGCGCAGGCGGCAAAAAAGGCAGGAGCCAAGGTAGTGTATGCAGACTGTAACAAAGAAGATCTCTGTATATGTTATGAAGATATGGTAAGTAAAATTACTTCGAATACGAAAGCAGTAATTGTGGTACATATCGGAGGTCATATTGCATTTGAAATAGAGAAGATTGCTAAGTTTTGTGAAGAGCATAAAATTGCGTTGATTGAAGACTGTGCACATGCTCATGGTGCTGAATGGAATGGTAAGACTGCAGGCGGTTATGGACTGGCAGGCAGTTATAGTTTTTATGCTACAAAGACTATGCCTTTAGGAGAAGGCGGAATGGTTGTCAGCCGGGATAAAGAACTGATTGCATGGATGAAGAAATTCCGAAATTATGGTAAGGAAGTAATAAACGGGAATATTGTTACTTATCCCATGAAGGAGGGATTTAACTACAGAATCAGTGAATTTACAGCTGCGTTAGGGATTGTCCAGCTGGAGCATATGCCGGTTATTTTGGAATGGAAACGGAAATTGGCAAAAAAGTTTGATCAGATGTTTGACAAGCGGGTGTTTCTGCCGGAAGGAATGCAGTCTGGATATTATAAGTATATTGTGTTTGACCAGAATTTGAGTGAGGAAACAGGAAAAGTATTTAACGATACAGATTTTGGAAATGAAATAGAGGGGATAAAGATTGATTTACCAAATAGCTATTGGGCAGCAAAGCATCATAAATGTGCACCAATTTATTATGGCTGGGATAAGGCAGAATTGTCTGTGGAAGAAATAAGAGAATATCTGTTTAAGTAGAATAGCATAACAATGAAATGGAGATTTAAGAGACATGGATGAGGTTCAATACTATAAAACAGTATACAGTAAATTTTGGAAGGAACAAACGAAAAAATATGGTTATGGAACATATGAGCAGGAGCTTGTGAAACTGATTTTTACTTCAAAACCAAAAAAAGTATTTGAAGTAGGTATTGGTACTGGGTGGCCGATAGGAGCTGCGCTGAAAGAAAAGGGCGTAGCAATTGATGGATGTGACGTAGCGGAAAGTTCGGTTGCTTTGGCGCAAAAGGAACTTGATAACGAGAATGGCATCTGGGTTGGTGACATAATGGAATATAAAGGTGAGAAGGAAGTTTATGATGTTACATATTGTGTAAGAGCAAGCTGGTATATTCCAAATTTTTACCAGACAGTTAAAAAAATGATTTCGATGACAAAACCAGGTGGATATATTATTTTTGATGTTATGGATAAGAATAGTTTATGCTGTCTTAAATGCAGATGGCAGAATATAAAAGAGAACTATTATAAATTTCTAGGAATTGCTCGGGATGAAAGATATGGGCAGCATTTTATTTCGCTTATGAAAATGAAGCTATTTCTAAAGAAAATTAGATTAAAGTATCAATGCTGGGGAGAACGTAAAATCACACATAATAAAGATATTTACAATACTCCTAAGGTGGTATTCTGCTGTAGAAAGGAGCAGTAGCATATGAAGAAACTAGTTATTGCAGGATTGACAGGTATTGTATCTTTTCTATCGGGATTTGTCCTTGGGGGAAAAGTTTTGGTAAAAATGATAAATGATTATAAGCGGTGGATGGATAGAAATCAGGCGAATATGATGGTTTTCAATGGCTGGCTGGAGTTTATATATTCAGGCGGCAATATTCAACAATACTTTTACGAACATGGATATAAAAAGATTTTGGTGTATGGAAATGGTTATATTGGCAAGAGACTTGTACAGGCATTATCGAATACAAATATAGAAGTAGTGGCAGTGATGGATAAAGCAGCTGATTCTAATAGAGAGGGTATATTGATTGGAACGGACAGTAAAATTCCGAATATTGATTGTGCAGTTATTACACCAGTCTTTTATTATGAGGAAATATATGATTTATTACGAAAAAAATTAAAAACACCCATTATTTCAATAGACATGTTATGGAATCATGCAGCAGAAATATATTGAATAGGGAAGATATCATGTAGCAGAAAGGTATTATTAGAAAATGGATACAGAGTTAGGTGAGCTATTAGAGGCGTATGAATGTGAATTGGATATTCTTTCATTCAGTTATGACATGATGGGTCAGATGTTGAATAAAAAGCATATGGAACATAGAATTGAATTGCTTGGAGTTTCAGATATATATATATACGGAGGAGGATATCTGGGAATTCAATTGTACAATGCAATCAGTCAATTAGTAAACGTATTGAATATTGTGGATAAGAGCGGCAGATTATTGATGGATATCCCCAATATCCCCGTAATGAGCTTAGAAAAATTCAGATCTGTGTATAGATGCCAAAAAATAATTATCACGCCAATTAAACACTATCAAGCTATTTATAGGGAGTTATCTGAGTTTGTTCCGGAAGATAAAATGATCTTTCTGGGTGAGCTTCTTGGAGGAATACTGTAATGCTGTATATTACATATAATGATTTGAACAGGGCAGACCTGATGGGGATTAAAAAGAAAGTCATCACCCAAATATTGGCTTTCAAAAAAATATTTAAGAGAACATATTATACCTTTTATGCAGGACAGATGATGTATCTGATGGATGAAGAGAAGCTGATAGAAAAGCAAATTGCAGTTACAAAGAAAGAGTGTAATTGGGTTTTGTGCAAATGGATAGAAAAGTACGATATTGAACGGATCTATATTAGATATAATTTGTCAAATGCCTACTTTTTAAAATTTCTGAAATATCTGAAAGAAAAACAGATAAAAACTGTTTTGGAGATTCCAACGTATCCGTATGACGGAGAATTGGGTAATAACTTTAATAAAATGGAAGATGTATTTTACAGAAAGCAATTAAGAGAATATGTAGATTTGATTGCAACTTATACCAATGATCATGAAATATGGGACATTCGCTGTGTTAATTTAAGAAATGGTATAGATATAAAAAATATTCCGGTAAGCACAAGAAAAAGAGAAGAGAATACAATATATTTGATTGCAGTAAGTTCCATGGCGCCCTGGCATGGATATGAAAGAATATTGGAAGGACTGTATCATTATTATCAAGAAAAGAACCGAACATATAAAATATTTTTGAGATTCATAGGAGAAGGAGGAGAGGAGCACTACTATAAAAGTCTGACAGAAAAGTATAATCTTCAACCCTATGTAATATTCTGCGGGAAAATGCTAGGAAAAGATTTGGACGAGCAATTTGAACTGTCAGATATAGCTGTTGGATCTTTAGGAATGTATAAAACAGGAATATATGAAGGGAATCCTATTAAGGGAGCCGAGTACTGTGCGAGAGGAATACCGTTTATTTATGGGTATGATGATACGCGATTCTCACCAGAACAGGAATTCACTATGCGTGTACTGAATGATAGACAGGCGATTAATATAAAAGACGTTATTGCTTTTTATGAAAGAATTGTTTCGAAACAAGGCTATCAAAAGATCATGAGGGACTATGCTGCAAAGTGCCTGACATGGGAAAACATCATGGAACCAGTAATCAATTATTTCGCTGATGAAACTGCTGTAAGATAAATAGATATAAGGAGATTGAAATATGAGTCATAAAATAATGCATATTGTGGGAAATAGACCGCAATTTATAAAGCTTGCGCCAGTTTCGAGAGTGATTCGAAAGAGGGGATATGAAGAAATCATTATTCATACAGGGCAGCATTATGATGAATATATGTCAAATATCTTTTTCGAGGAATTGAATATTCCGTTTCCAAAAGTAAATTTGAATGCAGGGAGTGGAACACATGCACAGGTGACTGCGAAGATAATAAGTCAGTTAGAAGAAGCTGTAATTAATGAAAGTCCTGATGCTATTGTTATATATGGGGATACGAACACCACATTAGCTGCTGCTATTGTTGTCAGCAAATTGAATATTCCATTATTTCATGTGGAATCGGGGGCGCGCACATACAGTAAGACAAATCCGGAAGAAAAGAACCGCATAGTGGCAGATCACTTATCTGATTATCTTTTTACGTCGGATCAAATATCTGTGGAAAATCTTAAAAAAGAGGGGATCAATCCAGACCAGATTATTTTTTCGGGCGATGTAATGTATGATCAATTTTTACATATCCTTGCTCATAACATGGATATTTCCACCAATGCGTACCCAAATGATTTTCTTTTGATGACATGGCATCGTCAGGAAAATACATGCAGTAGAAATAGAATGGAAAAAATGTTGTCTTTTTTGGAAAAAATTGATTATAAGATTGTACTTCCGCTTCATCCGCGTACCCGTAAATTACTTATAGAAAATAGTCTTTGGGAAAGAGTAAAAGGGAATGAAAATTTGATTGTGATCGATCCTGTGGGCTATAAAGAAATGACAGTATTATTAAGTCGGTGTAAAGTCTTAATCTCTGATTCGGGAGGTGCTTCAAAAGAGGCATCGTTTGTTGGAAAGAAGTGTTTTTTTCCATTGTCGTTGAAAGTATGGCCAGAGCTAATCATGCAGGGTTATATCAACATAGTAGATATAGAAAATGACGAATCAATTCGGGAGAACGTTGAAGAGATGGAGAAAATTATCCATATGAATAAAAAAATGGACAAGTCATGTTGTTTTGGTAATGGGAATGCAGCTGAAATTATAGTTGATACCATAGAAAAGGCACTTGGAATATAGAATATGCAGGTATGGGTCAATGGAGGAAAAGAAGGCATGAGATACGTATTGATAGGATGTGGGAGAATATCACCAAATCATATTGTAGCAGCGCAGAATAATGGGCTTGAGATAGCTGCGATATGTGATATTCAATCAGAATGCATGAAAGATAAAATCCTTAAATTTAAACTTGCTGCAAGTACAAAATGTTATACAGATTTTAGAGAAATGATAGAGACAGAAAAGCCAGAAATTGCAGCAATTTGTACAGAAAGCGGAAAACATGCAGAAATTGCACTATTCTGCATTGAACACGGGTGCAACTGTATTATAGAAAAACCAATTGCATTGTCGATCGCTGACGCGGATGCGATTATTTCGGCATCTATAAAACATCATGTAAAAGTATGCGCATGCCATCAGAACAGATTTAACAAATCAGTGCAAATTATAAGGGAAGCAATTGACATGAACCGATTTGGAAGGCTGTTTTATGGAACAGCACATATTAGATGGTGCAGGAATCATGAGTATTATGACAGAGCTGCATGGAGAGGCACGTGGGAGCAGGACGGCGGCGCCTTGATGAATCAGTGTATCCATAATATTGACTTGCTACGTTGGATGATGGGCAGTGAAATTGATGAAGTGGTCGGAATGACAGACAAGTTGAATCACAGTTATATAGAAGCGGAAGATATGGGAATTGCCCTGATAAAATTTAAAAACGGAAGCTATGGGATCGTGGAGGGCACAACAAATATTTATCCTAAAAATCTGGAAGAAACATTATATATATTTGGAGAAAAAGGAACGATAAAGGTGGGCGGGCAGTCCGTCAATGTAATAGAAGAATGGAGATTTTCGGATATGCTGGATGATCCAGTGGAAGTGAAGGCAAGATTTCATGAAAATCCGCCCAATATATACGGCTATGGACACACTCCCCTGTATGCGGATGTCATCAATGCTGTAAAACAGGACAGGCAGCCTTACATAACCGCTATGGATGGGAAGAAGGCGTTGGAGCTTGTGCTGGCAATATATAAATCGGCGGCGGAGGGAAGTAGTGTAAAGCTGCCGCTTAGGGATTGTGCTACAACAGATTTTAAAGGAAGATTTGAGCCTTAACAGATAGCCAGATGGACACCATAGAAAACAGTTCTTATGAACCTTTTTGTAACATCTGGGGCCATGGCTATAAAGTAACCAATAGACAGAGAATGGATGAGCCAGCATGATGGAAGAAGAATCTTCGGAAAGCAATGATGAGTTATGGCTGAATGAAAAAGAATATATATGGAGAAATTAATGGAGTATTCAGTAAACGGGTTAGATTTGAATTACAATTTTATGGTTAATGGTGTTTCATATATCGGAAATCCTAAAATGCACACAGCAATGTATGCTTCAAAAAAAATATCTCATCTGATAAAGAACTTGGAAAGATGTCAATTTTGTCTTGTGTTTATAGAAAGAGGAATGGAGATTCCTGATAAATTAAAAGAAAATAATTGTTTTATTTATTGTGAAAATCCGCAATTATCATATGCGCGGTTTGCTGATGAATTTGCCAAGGAAAAATGTAAAAATGACAGTAGACGAAAATATAGGCTGACCGACAAGGGATACTATCTGGGGGAAAATGTTCAGATAGGATGCAATGCAAATATTGAACCTGGATGTTACATTGGTCATGATGTTGTTATTGGCTCGAACGCGGTTATATTATCGGGAAGCGTAATAAAAAACGCGGTTATAGGCAATGATTTTTTCTGTAATGAAAAAGCAGTTATTGGTTCATCGAGTTTTACAATGTATAAGGATGAGAATGGAAATAACTGTAGGATTCCTACACTTGGGAAAGTTATTATCGGGAATCATGTGGAAATCGGTACATTTAATAATATTTCATGCGGTGGATGTGGTGATACAATTATTGAAGATTATGTAAAATTGGATACTTTGATACATATCGGTCATGAGGCTCATATTCACAGAAATGCAGAGTTGACTGCCGGAATAATTGTGGGAGGATTTGCAGATATTGGTGAAAATTCATATATTGGTATCAATTCTTCTGTGCGAAATAGAATTTCTATTGGAAGTAACAGTATAATCGGAATGGGATCTAATGTAGTAAAAACTGTTGAAAATAAGAAAACAGTGATGGGAAATCCGGCAAGAGCAAAAGGATAAAAAAATCAATAAGCAGGAGCGTTTTACATATGGAATTTCGGGATTTAAAACAACAGTATCAGCTTCATAAAACAGAGATAGATAATGCAGTTCAAAGTGTGCTTGCAGATATGAACTTTATACAGGGAAGGCAGGTATCGCAGTTGGAAGCTCTACTTGTAAAATACGTAGGTGTAAAGCACTGCATCACCTGTGCGAACGGGACAGATGCATTACAGCTGGCTCTTATGGCATGGAATGTTGGAAAAGGCGATGCGGTATTTGTGCCGGACTTTACGTTTTTCTCAAGTGGAGAAGTGGTACCTATTGTGGGGGCGATTCCAGTGTTTGTGGATATCAATGAGGATACTTACAATATCAGTCCACAAAGCCTTGAAACAGCAATCCAGTATGTCATACAGAATACGGATTTAAAACCACGTGTAGTTGTAGCGGTGGATCTATTTGGACAGCCAGCCGATTTTGAACAGATTAGAAAAATTGCAGAGAAATACAATCTTCTTATTTTAGAGGATGCCGCACAGGGATTTGGCGGAAGAATCGGAGAAAAAAAGGCATGTGGCTTTGGAGATATTTCTACGACTTCTTTTTTTCCGGCAAAGCCGCTGGGGTGCTATGGAGATGGAGGAGCAGTATTTACCGATAATGATAAATGGGCAGAGCTGATACGTTCATACTGCGTACATGGAAAAGGAAAGGATAAGTATGACAATGTACGGATAGGAATGAACTCGCGTTTGGATACTTTGCAGGCAGCGGTTCTGTTGGAAAAGATAAAATTTTTTGATGAGGAGATCGCAGAGTGCAATAGGATTGCGGAAGAATATACAAGGCTGTTAAAAGACTATGTAAAAGTACCTGTTATAAAAGAAGGAATGTATTCAAGCTGGGCACAGTATACAATTTGTTTTCGTAACAGCAATGGACGGGAACAGGCAATGGAAATGTTAAAAGAAAAAGGTATTCCAACGGCAATTTATTACCGAAAGCCGATGCATATGCAGGAAGCGTTTAAGGAGTATAGTTTTATGAAACTGGATTACGAAGCTACAGAAAAGGTATGCAGTTGCTGTTTGTCGCTGCCAATGTATCCGTATATTGATAAAAAATGCATAGAAGAGATTGCTAATAAACTTTTAGAAAAAGCGTGAATTTTGGAGAGTGGAAGATGAGACGTCTGTGCATATATGTTACATATGATTTTGAGAATATTGCAGATGATTATATTGGTTATATGCTGCATGAATTGCGAGAGGCAGTTGACTGTTTGGCAGTTGTATGCAATTACGAATATATTGCTAAAGGCATTGAAAATATTCAGCCATATGCAGACAAAATATTTTATCGCAAAAATATTGGATTTGATGCAGGTGCATATAAGGATGCGCTTTGTCAATATCTTGGCTGGGATATAGTATGTCAGTATGATGAACTTCTGCTTGTCAATGATTCATTTTATGGTTTATTTTATCCAATTGAAGATTTGTTTCAAACTATTGAAAGCACAGACGCCGACTATTGGGGAATAATAAGAGCGCCGCAAGGGAGGCTGGCTAATGGATATAGATATGATGCCCACATTCAAAGTTATTTTCTTGCATTTAAAGAGAGTATTTTAAAAAGTGTATTTTTTAAGAAATTTTGGGAACTTTTGGATTATCCTGAAACTTTATATAATGCTGTTATAGATTTTGAATTGGGGTGTAATAGATATCTGTCAAATTGCGGGTTTAAGGGAGTTGCACTAACAGATTTATATCATGACAGCAGTTTGTTTCAAGAAAGTGAAATTCCATATTTACAACATTCATTAGAACTCATAAGAGATTTAAAAATTCCAATATTAAAGCGTAGAGGTTTATATTTCTCGAACAAATATTTTGACAATGCGCTGAAGGCATTGGAATATATTGGAGATAAAGGATTTTATGATATAACATTAATCAATAAACATTTGGAGAGAATTAGTCAAACAAAATCTGAAAAGGGTATGTTAAATTATACCAAACTAAGCAGATTTTATGATCAGCACGCAACAATATATTTCTACGGAGCAGGGGTATACGGTCAAAATCTTGCCAGATTCTTTGATTATAAAGGATGGGATTTTAAGAGTTTTTTAGTGACAAAAATGGAGAAACAATTAGATAATTGCAAAGTTTTTCAAGATGTTCAGATCAACAGTGATGATGGGATTATTATTACAATTGGAAATAGAGAAATATGCTTTGAAATTTTAGAGATTGTTAGAAAACAATGTAGAGATGATCAAATATTATTTCCTAACTTTTAAAAGTATATCATGTAGGAGATAGAAAGGAAAATTAATTATATGGATACTATATTTTTGAAAAAAGTTTTTGATAAGGAAACAAAAGTAATCATTTTTGGAGCTGGGGAACGTGGGAGACGTGCTGCAAAAATACTAGATGATTTAGATATTCATTGTGTAGCATTTCTCGATAATGATAATAAAAAACAAGGAACTTTGTTAGATGATATTCCAGTGTATTCGCCAGATTATTTGGAGTCATATCCAGATGCAATGGTCATAATCAGTATGGCAGACAGCGGCAGCATTTATAAGGATTTATTATTGAAATATCAAAACGTCTATCCAACAGAGTCAGTTGATACTTTATATCGTCTTAGTTATCTTGACTGCGAAAGATATGGATACAATAGGATTGAAGAAATCGGAAATTTTAATAGTCCTTATCCAAATATCAATTCATGTCAGAAAACTCAAAATAATGGAATAGAATCCATAAAAGATATCAACTTTCAAAAGCAAAAACAGTTAAAAATGTTTGAGGAATTGTTAAATACATATGCGGAATTTCCTTATCAAAAAGGGCATAGTACTTCTTTAAGATATTATGAAATGAATACTACTTATGGCATTGTGGATGCATTTGTATTATTTGGAATGCTTCGTTTATTTAAACCAATGCGAATAATTGAGATAGGTTCTGGATTTTCGTCAGCGGTAATGCTGGATATAAATGAGTTATTTTATGATAATAAAATCGAGTTAACCTTTATAGAACCGCGGCCAAATCGACTAAATAAATTGTTGAAAGAGATGGATAAAATTCAATTAAAAGAATGTGACTTACAGGATGTTGATCTTGAAATATTTGATACATTGTGTTCAGGCGATATTCTTTTTGTAGATTCATCTCATTTGGTTAAACGTGGTTCTGATGTGAATCGTATATTTTTTGATATATTGCCACGACTTAAATCGGGAGTAAATATTCATTTCCATGATATCATGTTGGATTTTGAGTATCCGATGGAGTGGATTAAAAATGGCTGGATTTGGAATGAAAGTTATTTGCTGCGTGCATTTTTAATGAATAATTCAGAATATGAGGTGGTATTTTTTACAGATATGTGGAATGCAAAATTTAAAGAATGTAATTTGTTTGAGGAATTTGTTGGTGGGGCAAATATATGGATAAGAAAACTATAAATAAATGTAATAATCCGAATACACCCATTGACATTGTACTTCCTTGGGTAGATGGCAGCGACCCAGCGTGGCGCAGCGAAAAAAACAAATATGATAAAACAAATGCAGTATCCAATGTTCGTTATGAATCATGGGACAATCTTCAGTATGTTTTTCGCGGAATAGAAAAGTATATGCCATGGGTAAACAAAGTTTTTTTCGTAACATGGGGGCATTTGCCAAACTGGTTGAATACGTCCTACAAAAAGCTCAAAATCGTGAAACATAGCGATTACATTCCACAGCAGTATCTGCCTACATTTAACTCTAATGTTATTGAAATGAATTATTTCCGCATTCAGGATTTAAGCGAAAACTATATATTGTTTAATGATGATCTGTTTCCAGTCAGACCAATTCCTGAAGAATATTATTTTAAAGAAAATCTTCCATGTGAAGAAGCAGTGGAGACGCATTTTATCCTGAAAGCTGACAAGGGCATGGATTTGCAGATGAATTACACCTGTGTCAATAATATGGTTCTGATTAACAAGCATTTTGACAAACGGGAAGTAGTCAAAAATAATTATAAGAAATGGTTTTCTCCAGTGTACGGGAAGCGTTTGGAACAGAATAAAAATCTACAGTTCTGGAATAATTTCGAGTCTTTTGTGTATCCGCATGAGGCGATGCCTATGAAGAAATCTGTATTAAAAGAAATATGGGAAAAAGAGCCCGAAATGCTGGACGCTGCCTCCCGGAATAAATTCCGCGCATATTCCGATGTGACGCAGCGGCTGATTACGATGTGGCAGATATGTTCGGGAAATTTTGTGCCGAATAAATACGAAGGAAAGATGTTCATAATTGACAGCGATAATTATATGGAGGCAGTGAAGGAAATCAGAAACCAGACATGTCCGATCATCAGTTTAAACGAAAAAAGCACAGAAATGTTTGATGAGATTAAAAATGCTGTTAATGAGGTACTTGGACAAATCCTTCCTGACAAATCATTATTTGAACGATAAGGAGCCGCGCTATGCATATACTGGAAATCAGACCAAATGACAAAATTTTAATCATTGCACCGCATCCTGACGATGAATGTATCGGTCCGGGAGGAATACTGTGCCTCTATCCGAACCAGTGCAGTGTGCTGGTGATTTCGGATGGAAGAGAAGGTCAGGAAGATTTGCCGTCTGAAGAGTGTAAGGGAATCAGAAGGGCGGAATTTATAGACGAAATGCGATTCCTTGGAATCCGCAGTTATCAAATGCTTGACTATAAAGATGGTACATTAATACAGCATATCGATTGTCTTAGACAGATCGATCTGTCGGTTTATACGAAGATATTTGTGACAGGCAGTCATGACAATCATCCCGACCATACAGCAGCGTATGCCAGTGTATGCCAACGGCTGCATCAACAACAGATACATAATGTGGATGTCTATTTATATGAGATACATGCCCCGTTGGAAAATGCAACCCATATACTTGATATCACAAATGTGATTGATAAAAAGAAGCGTCTGATACAATTCCATCAGTCTCAGCTTAGAACAATACCATACGACAGATATGCGGAATGCATGGCAGAATACAGGGCATTGCAAAACAGACTGCGAGGACAGTATGTTGAAGCATATACTCTTGTACTGCCAGAGCATGGACTAGATGGTAGTACAATGGAATTGGAAAAACAACTGCAGAAAAGCAATTTATTCTACCGAATTTTGACGCGCTGGGTAGCTTTGAAAATCAAAGGAAGAAATATTGCGGAGATTCTTGAAGAAATCAGATATCGCAGCGTCGCAGTTTATGGATATGCTGAGTTAGGGAAGCTGCTCTGCCGGGAGTTATTTAATACCAGCGTTAATGTAATATATGTTTTGGACAAAAAGATAAGGGAGACAGAGATTGGAGACTTGCCTGTATATACGCCGGCGGAGGGACTGCCTGAACCTGATGCTGTGATTGTGACAGCAGTTTATTATTTTGATGAGATAACGAATACACTGTCAGGAATGGGATTTAAAAATATTATTTCCCTTCAGACACTTTTGGAAATGGGATGAACATGGAGAGATGAGCAATGAAAGACATTATTATATTTGGCACCGGAAAGTATTTTGAGAGCAAGCGAGAGACAATAGAGCAAAAATATCACGTGGTTGGATTTCTGGATAATAAGCTTGATGTAAATGAAGACGCAGAATACCAGGACTCAGGGATACCAATCATGAATCCGGCAGCTGTCAGCCGGAAGGACACGACGAAAATTTTCCTGATGTCAATTCATTTCATTAGCATGTGGAGACAGCTTTGCAGCATTGGTGTAGATCCAGACCGCCTTGTATTTCCCTATATGGAGATGCCATTTTTTGAAAACGAGGATGCTCTTAGCAGTTCTCTGGAAAGAATGCTCTTCTTTTTAGAATACTTTGAATGTTATGGTCGGGATGGGAGCATTACGCGTATATCCAATGAACGAGAATGGTATGCGTTTTTGAGAAAAGCATACAGGCACAGATATCCGTTGATCGGTGCAGTTGCAGATATGAGTTCAGATCCTGTGAGCAGAAGATTTGGAACAGAAAGGGGAACACCGATAGATCGTTTTTATATAGAGCGTTTTCTGCGGGAACACCAGATGTATATACAGGGGGATGTCTTGGAGATAGAGGACAGCATATATACCAAAAAGTTTGGAGGATCGAAAGTAACCAGCTCTATTGTAATGGATGTGAGCAGTGCAGCTGAAGGTATTACATTTCAAGGCAATTTGGAAACAGGGCAGGGGATTAGGGATAGAATTGCGGACTGTTTTGTTCTGACACAGACGCTTATGTATATTTTTGATCTAAAAAGCGCAGTGCATAATGTCAGCAGACTGTTGAAAAAGAAGGGCAGAGCGCTCGTTACGTGTTCCGGCATTTCTCAAAATTCAATCCGCTGCATGGATAATTATGGATGCTATTTTAATTTTAACAGGGATGCACTGGTAAGAATATTTGAAGGGGAAGAGGGACTTCATGTAATTGACAGTGGGAGTTATGGGAATGTTAAGACTGTCACCGCCCATCTGAATGGGTTATGCTGTGAGGATTTAAGAGAAGAAGATTTTACAGTAAACGATAAATATTATCCACTAATTGTATATGTAACAGTGGAGAAGGGGTAATGGGAATGATGAATCTATGGGGATAAACATGAGAAAAGAAGAGCTGCCTAAAGTTTTAGCTGTATATCTGCCGCAGTTTTATGAGAATGAAGATAATAATCGATGGTGGGGGAAAGGATTTACTGACTGGGAATCCGTAAAGTCTGCAGAAGCGTATTTTTCCAAACACCATCAACCCAAAGTCCCATTAGATCATAATTACTATGACCTAAGCCGGAAAAAAACAATGGAAAGACAGTCTGAGATGGCTAAAAAGTATGGAATTTATGGATTCTGCTTTTATCATTACTATTTTAAAAATGGAAAGATGGAATTGGAACTGCCAGCAGAAAACTTGTTGAAGTGGAAAGATATTGATCTGCCGTTTTGTTTTAACTGGGCAAGCGAACCGTGGATAAGATCATGGAGTAAGATCAGCGGAAACGTGTGGACAGAGCGGTATGAAAACATAGGGGAAGCACTGCAAAATGGCATACTGGCAGAGCAGGATTACGGTACATACAATGACTGGATTCGTCACTTTGAGTACCTGCTTCCTTTTTTCAGGGATGAAAGATATATAAAAATTGACGGAAAGCCTGTTTTTATATTTTACAGTCCGAATGATATACGACCGTTAAATCAAATGGCAGAATGCTGGCGCAAGGAAGCTGTTTCGGCAGGATTTCCGGGATTGTATCTGATAGGGGCGCACTTAGACATCCCAAATAAATATTTGGATGCAGCAATGATTTATGAACCTAGAAATAGTATTGACATTTTAAATAATGAGGGCGAAGCAGAATTAAGAAACGGCGTAAGATGTTTTGACTGCCAGAAAATATGGACGGCACTGCTCAGATCGGAACCTCTTTTTGGGTATAAAACATATTTCTGCGGTGTTTCAGGCTATGATGATACGCCGCGCAGGGGACAAAGCGGAGAGATTATTATTCATAATTCACCTGAAGTATTTGAAGAGAATCTACAAAAACTGATGGAGAAAAGCATTAGATATGGGAATGAGTATCTGTTTATCAATGCATGGAATGAGTGGGGAGAGGGAATGTACCTTGAACCTGACATGCAGAATGGATATGGATATCTTGAGGCTGTCAAAAACGCTGCTAATCATGTATCGGATTTTTCGAAGGCATATGATTCTTTGCCAGCGTATTCGGAAACTATTAGAAAAGAAATTTCTTCATTAAGCTATAATGCATCAAAATTCCGGCATCTGTTTCAGATAGTGGACAAATGGCTATTTTTGGAACAGGAGAGGAATGTCAATTTTTCGAATTTTTTCAAGTCGGAAAATATTAGCAGCATAGCTATATATGGGATGGCAGCATTAGGAAAGCATTTGCTGTTGCAGCTGCAGAAAGAAGCATTCCCAGCTACTTTTGGCATAGACAGATACGTGGGGCAGTATGGGAATGATTTTGTTATATACAGACCAGAAGATGATCTCCCTGAAACAGATGCCATTGTTATAACTGCGTATGACACTGCTGCAATAACAGAACTGTTGCAATGCAAATTCAGTGGAAAAATATATAGCCTGGAAGACATTATTAACACGATGATGAAAAGAAATATACAGCGGTCAGAAAAGGAGAATGAAAGATGAAAATATTGTTATTCGGTGCCGGAGAGAATGCAAGGAGGTTTATCAGATGCAATCCTGCATCAGAGAAAGTACAGATTGTGGGGATAGTAGATAATGTCCGTGAAAGATGGGGGGAAATATTTGAACAGACGTACACAATAGAACCGCCAGAAAATATAAAATCAAAGGAATGGGATAAAATAGCAGTTACACCGGCGTCATTTGGAATAATCGAGGAACAGCTGACTACGAAGTATGGGATAGAAAAAGACAGAATAATAAGAGCCAGTGATCTGATTGTGCCGGATAGGTCAAATTTAGGCAGTATTCAATTAAATTGTGATAGCAGCAACTGTTTTGAGGTCAATGATCTGATTCCTGATAAAATTGTTTTTATAAATAAGCTGGAGGAATTTTATTTTAAGAAACCTCATAGGGTTATGAATAAATGGTGGCATTATTTTGAAGTCTATCATACATTTTTTCAAAAATATATCAATAGAGATGTAAAGATTCTGGAAATAGGTGTATATAAGGGCGGTTCTCTACAAATGTGGAAAGATTATTTTGGAGAGAAAGCAGTAGTTATCGGTGTGGATATCGATACAGATTGCAAGAAATTCGAAGAGAAGAATATACATATATGTATCGGGTCGCAGGCAGATAGGGATTTTCTTGTCAAGGTGTCGGAACAATGGGGACCATTTGATATCGTACTGGACGATGGGAGTCATGAGGTTGCTCATCAGATTCTGACATTTGAAACATTATTCCCATTATTAAACGAAGATGGGGTGTTTCTATGTGAAGATTGTCATTCTTCTTATTCTGCAAGATATGGCGGTGAGTTTCGGAAAAAAGATACATTCATAGAATACAGTAAGAACTTTGCTGATTGTGTGAACAGCCAGTTTGTAAATCTGGACAAAATAAAAAGCCTTCCTTCTTATGCAGACAGCATAAAAGCTTGTCATTACTACGATTCTATGGTAGTGGTGGAGAAAAAACATAGAGGATATTCTTTTTTTACAGAGTTCGGTCAAAAGGGGCAGGACGAAAAATGCGGTATTTAATTTTTGGCACAGGCGATTACTACAACAGATATAAAAAGTGGTTTGCACAACAGGAAATTGTAGCGCTGCTGGACAATTCAGAAAAGAAACAGCATACAGTCATGGACGGGCTGAATGTTTTAGCACCTTCGGAGGGAATTAAGCTGGATTATGACATTATTGTCATCTTAAGTTTTTATGTGAAACAGATGAAACAGCAGCTTATTTCCTTAGGTGTAGATGAGAAAAAAATTTATCATTTCTATGATATGCACAAGCTGTTTGGGCATACGGTGCCAAGAATACCGTTGCAATATTATTTAAATGCGGAAGAAATTGTGAAATCTCCTAAACATAAGAGCACAAAAATTTTGTTAATGTCAGATGATTTAACACTGGGCGGTCCTTCTATCGCATTGCTTCATGCGGCAGCAGTTTTGAAGAGACAGGGATATATGGTAGTCTATGCATCCATGTGGGATGGTGCGTTAAAGGAAAAACTGATCGAACTGAACATTCCCGTTATCGTGGATGAAAACCTGCCAATTTTAACAATGAGACAGACTGAATGGGTAAATACGTTTTCCCTGGTCATATGCAATACGCTGAATTTCCATGTATTTCTTTCCGAAAGAGATATCGCAATTCCTATTATATGGTGGTTGCACGATGCGCGCTTTTTTTATGATGGTGTCAGCAGACATATAATGAAACAAATCAGATTTGAAAATTTAAAGGCGGTGTCTGTTGGTCCTGTTCCGCAAATGGCAGTCAGAGAATTTCTTCCAGATCTGGAATGTGAAGAATTATTATATGGTGTGGATGATGCGGGATCTGAAAATGTGGCGAAAAGCTGCAGTAATACGGTGCGCTTTATCACAATTGGTTTCCTAGAAGACAGAAAAGGGCAGGATATACTGGTACAGGCAGTCAAACTGCTGCATCGAGATCTGCGGCACAGGTGTGTTTTCTATATAGTCGGACACGGTGAAACACTGTTTGGGGAGAAAATTAGAAATGAAAGCGCAGGAGTGCATGAAATTATATTTACAGGCAGTGTCAGCCGCAAAAAAATCCACGAATTACTGGCGGTGTCTGATGTGCTGATCTGCCCGTCTAAGCAGGATCCCATGCCAACTGTTGCCGCTGAGGCGATGATGCATTCCGTGCCCTGTATTATGTCAGATGCAGCGGGAACCGCTTCGTATATCTGTGATGGAAAAAATGGTCTGGTGTTCCGCAGTGGGGATACAGAACAGCTTGCATCAAAGATTGCGCAGTGTGTGCAGAATATGGAGAATACAAGGCATATGGGACAGGAAGCCCGGAAACTCTATGAGAAGTATTTTTCCATGGAAGTGTTTGAGGATAACCTGCTGCGAATCGTGGAACATGTGCTGGGTGAGCATAAAATATTGCAGAAAAGTAGGTGATAGAATGAATGATCTGTCCGAAATCCTTCAAAGATATAAAGGCAATAAGATAGCAGTTTATGGACTGGGCATAGAAACAGAAAAGATTCTAAAGAAGGCTACAGACAGCATTCAGATCATTGGACTTCTGGATGGATATCGGGAAGCTGGAATGCTTTATGGGAAACCAATTATCCCGTTAAGAAAGGCAGTAGAGGAACATGTCAGACTGATTCTGGTCGCTGCACGCCCTGGATCCTGCAGAGCGATTGCGAAACGGATTGGAAGGGTCTGCGTTGAGAACCAGATCGATCTGCTGGATGTGCGGGGACAGGATCTGTGCGGGCAGAAGAAAGCCGCATATAATCTGAAAGGGGTATGCGGGATCTCGAAGCGCCGTCTGCTTGAACAGATCAAGGAAAAGGATGCAGTGAGCGTTGACCTGTTTGACACGCTCCTAATGCGTCGGACATTATTTCCGGCGGATGTGTATGAAATAGTTGACCGCAGGCTTCGGAGAAAAGGCATTTTTATAGATGACTTTTGTGGAAAACGTATGGAGAGTGAACGGCATCTGGCGAAAAACGCACCGCCAACACTCGTTGAAGTCTACGCCTATATGAAAGATGCCTATTCTATTTCAAATATCACGCCGGGCGGGCTGGCAGAATTGGAGCGGACAGTTGATTATGAACTGGCTGTTCCACGGCAGGAAATGTGTGGGATGATATCCCAGATATACAATCAGGGAAAAGAAGTGTATATTGTTTCGGACACCTGTTATACAAAAGAACAACTGACCGATTTGTTGAAAAAGTGCGGTATGGTATGCTATACCGATATCCTCGCCTCATGTGATTACAGGACAGGGAAGACACAGGGGCTGTTTGGGCGGCTGAAGGACAGGCTTCATGGACAGACGTGCATTCATATCGGAGATGATCCTGTGGCAGATGTGGAAAGCGCAGAAAAATATGGCATTGCGGTCTGTAGGATATACAGCGGACTGGATCTGCTGGAAATGGCTGGATATCTGGGGATGTGGGACAGCATCGAGGGGCTGGACAGCAGAATTCGTGTGGGAATGTTTGTGTCTAGGATTTTCAACAGCCCATTCCAATTTGAAACAAAAGAAAAAAAGATATCCGTTCAAAATGCATATGATATTGGTTACTTATTCTTTGCCCCTGTAATCAGTGACTTTGTCCTTTGGTTTGACAGGCAGGTAAAGGACAGCGGGATAAAGAATATCTGGTTCTGTGCAAGGGATGGATATCTGATCAAAAAGCTGTATGACGAGATAAACGAAGAAATGTCATCGACCTATTTCTTGACTTCACGCGCTGCCGCTGTCCGTGCCGGCGTGGAAAATGAAGATGATATTCAGGATGTCAGCAGGATGAGGTTTGGCGGAACTGTGCAGGAGCAGCTAAGAGAACGGTTTGGTATTACGATAGAAGAAGGAAAAACAGACAGAATCAGCCATGCTGGGATTCTGATAGAATATTCAGAGCAAATCTTAGCGCGGACAGCTATAAACAGAAAACATTACCAGCGTTATATAAACCAGCTGGAAATAGCAAACGGGGACATTGCCTTTTTTGATTTCGTCGCAAAAGGGACCAGCCAGATGTACATAGAAAGACTTGTTCAGAACCATTTGAAGGGCTTTTATTTCTTACGGCTGGAAGAAGAGCACATGCGGTCAAAGGGACTGGATATTGTATCCTTTTATGGCAGTGAGGAACTGCGTCATAGCGCTGTTTTTGAAGATTATTATATCTTAGAGGCGGTATTAACATCCCCTGAACCGTCAGTCATGGGATTTGACGAACAAGGCATGCCAGTTTATGCAGAGGAAACAAGGAAGAAAAGTGATATTCGATGTTTTCTGGAAATGCAGAGAGGAATACAGGATTACTTCCATATATATCTGAAACTATGTGACGGATCAACAGAAGGCATGGATCAGCGACTCGATGAAATATTTTTGTCATTGATACATGGTATTTCTGTGCTGGATAAAGATTTCCTCAACTTAAAAGTGGAAGATCCCTTTTTTAACCGAACGACGGATATGATGGATCTGCTATAAGGAACTATAAAGAAACAACATGACAAGGTTTCTCAGGATATTTCTTCGAGGATTAGGTCAAAAGCCACGGACCGTGACCCAGAGCAGAAAGGGATAAATGGAGAAGAGTACAATGGACGACAAAATATAAGGAGGGTGATCTGATGGACTTTGAGTTAACCGCATCAATGATGTGCGCAAATTACGGTAATCTGGAAAAGGAAGTAAGGGATTTGGAGGAGGGCGGCATCGATTCGTTCCACATCGACATCATGGACGGACGCTACGTGCCGAATTTCGCCATGTCTTTAAATGATATGGCGTATATAGCATCTGCGACTAAAAAACCGATGGATGTGCATCTAATGGTTGAACACCCAAATAACAATATACATATCTTTCTGGATAAGCTGCGTCAATGGGATACGGTGTACATTCACCCGGAAGCGGAGTACCACCCTTCCACGACGCTACAGAAGATTATCAATGCAGGTATGACACCGGGGATTGCAATTAATCCGGGAACCAGTATTGAGACGGTAATGGAAATGCTCGTCATTGTGAAAAGGGTGTTGGTGATGTCGGTCAATCCCGGAAATGCAGGGCAGATGTATTTACCATATGTTGGGAAGAAAATTACCAAGCTTCTTGCAATAAAGGATGAAATGCACTTTGAGATATACTGGGACGGAGCATGCAGCGCGGATAAAATCAGAGAGTATGCGCCAAAGGGGGTGAAGGGGTTCGTACTTGGAACGACACTCCTTTTCGGAAAAGATATATCCTATGGGGAGACTCTTAAGGACATCAGGGAGTTGAAATTTTAAGACTATAGATAAAAGAGGGATCAATATGGTAACAGCATTGGTTTTGTCCGGCGGAAGTGGGACAAGGATGGGGATGGATATTCCGAAGCAGTACATAAAAGTGAGCGGCAGAACCGTGATATCCTACTGCCTTGAGAGTTTCTTCACTTATGAAATGATTGATGCAGTCCAGATTGTGGCGGATGAGGCATGGCGGGAGATGATTTTAGAGACTGTGAAGCAGCTGTGTCAAGTTGTGGGCAGGAATACTTCGGACAAGAACAGATCCGAAAGTGACCCGGTATACAGGAAAAACATGGGAAAGTTTCGTGGATTCTCTGTGCCTGGCAGAACCAGACAGTACTCAATCTTAAACGGACTTAACGATATCAGGAAATACGCCAAGGATTCGGATTATATTTTAGTCCATGACGCGGCAAGGCCTTTTATTTCCCGTTCCCTGATTGCAGACTGCATAGCAGCTGTGAAAGGACATGATGGTGTACTTCCGGTGCTGTCCATGAAGGATACGGTGTATTTCAGTGGGGATGGCATGAGGATTACCTCGCTTTTAGAGCGCAACAAAGTTTTTGCGGGACAGGCACCGGAACTTTTTGTGCTGGGCAAATATTATGAGGCGAACAGGGCGCTCCTTCCTGATGGCATTTTTAAAATAAATGGTTCTACGGAGCCAGCAGTAATGGCGGGAATGGACATTATCAT